>ENA-OWXD01000003-OWXD01000003.1-human-gut-metagenome-genome-assembly--contig:-NODE-3-length-186120-cov-34.9706_pt1 | contig 186120 bp, 137 predicted proteins | sample MGYA00249244_ERZ652055 | MGnify/ENA primary metagenome ERZ652055 (study PRJEB26925, sample SAMN05827059) | human gut metagenome | biome: ENVO:2100002; feature: ENVO:00000062; material: ENVO:00002003...
ATCGTTATTTTCGATGACCGCATCCCATGCTTCTATGTCGGTATTTTCCTCCAGGACTATTTCCGGGGACAGCGACACCGTCTGCTTGATGATAATATCGGCGGAGAGCTTATCCCGAACAGACTGAACCACGCTCTGCAAATCAACGCCAGCCTGGTCGATCTTGTTGATAAAGATAACGGTGGGAATGTTCATTTTCCGCAGGGCATGGAACAGAATACGGGTCTGGGCCTGCACGCCATCTTTAGCGGAGATCACCAAGATGGCCCCATCTAAAACAGCCAAAGAGCGGTACACCTCCGCCAAAAAATCCATGTGGCCGGGCGTATCCACAATGTTAACTTTACATCTGTGCCACTGGAAGGAAGTGACTGCCGCTTGAATGGTAATCCCACGCTGCCGCTCCAAAAACATGGTGTCCGTCCTCGTTGTCCCTTTTTCGACGCTCCCCGGTTCTGAAATGGCTCCGCTGGCATATAGCAGGCTCTCCGTCAAGGTCGTCTTTCCAGCGTCTACATGGGCAAGAATTCCAATATTGATTATTTTCATGTGATTGTCCTCCCTTTACAGCCCCAAAGGGCATAAAAATCCCCAGCAGTAAAATACTTTTACCACTGGGGATTATAAGTTGCGGACATACACATATACAGCATACACCTGTTTGTGATTGCTGTTTTTGGGGATATGTCAAAATTGATAAGGCAAAAGTATTCTTAAATTGGGTACAAAAAACTAAGCCCCTACAAAAGGGACTATCATAATCCTTTGTTCCCACTATTTGATTATAGTTTTATTTAAGAATACCTTGCCGCATATTTTTTACTCCTTTTCTGGATTAAATCATTGTATCACATCAGTTTTAGGAAAGCAAGTACCTAAAAGAAATTTTTCTTCCCCTTATATGTAACAATCATACCGGCTTCCTAGCGTTCAGAATGTTTTCTGCTGTCTGCTGTGGTGTTTGGTTGGAATTGTCCAACCAAAAGCCGATCCGTGGTGTTGTCTGCATTTTACTAAATACAAATTCAATGTATACAGAAAGATATAAGGAGTGGGAGGGATTCCGCCGTAGTCGGCATTGTAGGAAAATCCAAAAGTTTAGATTTTCTCAAAATGCTTATCTTTTGGTCTTTGGTTCGGAATAGTGTAGTGCTGGCGGTCTATCTATTGTTTTCGGTTGCTTGCTTCTTTACCGTACATGAGCATTGGCACCGGAGATCTCGCTGGATGCCATCACGCCGGAAAGCAGCGAATCCTCGGAGAAGTACTCGAAGGTACGGCCGGAGAACGCGTTGCGGTGGATGTTCATGGCCGGTGCGTACCAGCCAGCCACGTGCATGTCGTGGGCCATGTCGCCGATCATCTCACCGAACTGCTTGGCGAGATCCTTGTTCCAAGTGCAGGCGAATGCCGTGGAAGCCGGGAAGCCGATGGAGCCAACGCCGGTGAAGTTGTTATTCAGCGATGCCGGGCCGTCCGCATCGGTCAGCTGGATCTTGCCGACGGACTTCACAGCCTGGGTGCCATAGCCACCATTGGCGATGAGGTTGTCCATATCGTCGAAGGTGAGCTGGTCGAGCAGCTTGTCCCAATCGGCGTCGTCATAGTCCTTGCCGTACATATCGGACAGCTTCAGACCGTTCTTGGCACCGGTGGTCGGCATCTTGTCGGAATCCTTGTCGAACTTCTTCGGATCGTAGTTCGAGTTGTTGTAGAAGGTTTCCTTGGCCTTGTCGGACATCTTGAAGTTGGTCGGGGCGGCGGTGGCCTCCTTGTAGTTCGCGAAGTGGTCGGCGCGGGACAGGTACGTCACATCGCCCGCCACATCATCGAACTGGTTCGTGGCCACGGTCTTGTCGCCATTGTGGGTATTCGAATCGGAATCGTAGGTGACGGTGTCCTTCACGGTGATCGCCTTGTGATCGATCACGTGGTGCGAATCGGACTGGATGGAGATGTCGTAATCGCCCTTCTCCAGCACGTACGCCTTCGCGCCCTTGTAGTCGTAGGACGCCATGTCGTCGTCATCGAACTTGACGGTGACCTTCTGGGACTCGCCCGGCTGCAGTTCCTTGGTCTTCTCGAAGCCGGCCAGGTTCTTGGACGCCTTCTCGATGCCGCCGTCGGTGTACGGCGGGTTGTAGTAGACCTCGACCACGTCCTTGCCGGCCTTATCGCCGGTGTTGGTCACGGTGGCGGTGACGGTCACCTTGCCACCCTTGTACTTCACGCTGTCGAGCTTCTGATCGAACGAGGTGTAGGACAGGCCGTAGCCGAACGGGAACGCGACAGTGTCGTCGTAATTGATCAGGCCTTCGTCCGAAGCGGTCTCATAGAACTTGTAGCCCACATAGATGCCTTCGGAGTAGTTGACAAAGCCCGGAATGGCAGTGACGTCGTCACCCGTGAAGCCCTTGTACTTGGCTGCCTTGTCTGCCATATTGGTGTATTCGAACTTGCCGAAGTTGTTATAGGACACCGACTTGGTCAGATCCTTGAGGAAGGTGTCGGAGGTCTTGCCGGACGGGTTGGTCTCACCGGCAAGCACCTCACCAAGGGCGGAGAAACCGGTCTGGCCAGCCGGCGGGCACCACACGACGGACTGGATCTGCGGATAGTCGTTGAGGAAATCGAACTGGAACGTGTTCGCGCCGTTGTAGACGAGCGTCACCTTCTTGAAGTTGCTGGTGACCAGGTCGATCATGTCACGCTCGGTCTTCGACAACTGAAGGAAGCTCTCACCCTTCTGGAAGTCGTCATAATCCTTGGAGTTGTTCTTGTAGGTGATACCCTTCGCCTTCATGTCCGTCGGCAGGTCCGCGCCCTCGCCGCCGACACGGGTCAGCACGACCACGGCCTCGTCCGAGAAATCCTTCGCGTCGGAGACCAGCTTGTCGGAGTACTGCTTGGCCGGCACCTCGGGCAGGGTCCAATCCTGAGCGAACATGCCGACCTCAGGACGATCCTTGCGGTAGTCCGTGTACAGCTTGCTCAGCTCCGTATTGGTCTTCAGGCCAGCCTGCTTCATGCCGTCAAGCAGGGAGACGGTCTTGTACTGCTTCGACATGGAGCCGGAGCCGGTGCCGCCGTAGACGGGGTTGGTGGAGCCCCAGCCGAACACGTTGACCTTCTTGCCGGACAGCGGCAGGTTGGAATCGTCATTCTTCAGCAGGGTGACGGCCTCCGACTGCACATCCTTGGCCAGCTCGTTGGCCTTGGAAACCGTGGCGTCGGACAACGTGTACTTGGTGGTGGTCGCGTTGTTGAGCAGCGTGGAAAGCGGACCGGTCAGCATCATGGACACGGCCACGACGATGCCGACAAGCGCCACCAGTCAGGATTCGGAATGGACGATCTTACGAGTCGCCACTTCCTTGACCGTCTTCTTGTTGACGGCAAAAGTGATAATCAGCGCGAGCGCGAACAGCACGCCAATCGCAATAAGGTACGGCGTCAATGAGCCGATGACGTTCATAACGTCAGCCATGTTGATTTGCAGCATGGTCTGCCTCCTCCTTGATTCTCATAACCAAACGACACGTAGGCTCCGATGCCTTTATCGGAACCGCGAAACCATTCAACACTGCCCCGCATCTCATGGTTTCGGTGAAGTGGCTGCAGATGCGTGCGGCAAGTGAAGACACTTCTTCATGTCGATGATTCGATTTCATCAGACTTCAACGTGCGGCACATGGCGTTTTCCCCAGCCTGTCAATTCGCGTGCATAATCTGCACGCCAAGTACGATGGAAGTATGAGCGACTTAAGCGCATTGAATCTGGAAGCAGGCAGCCTGGTTGGCGGCTACACGTTGATTTCCCGGCTTGGTTCGGGTGCCATGGGCTCGGTATGGCGTGTGCGGGACGATGGCGGCCATCAATATGCGATGAAGATTTTGCGTGATTCCCTCTCCGACGACGATTCCCCGCAGCAGCAGCGCGACGAGTTGACCGCACGCGAGCGCCTGCGCAGGGAGGCGATGGCGTTGCAGAAGGTGCGGCATCCGGGCGTGTGCGGCATTGTGGATATGGAACTTGACGACGCGTTGGCTTTTATTGTGACCGAGTTGATCGAAGGCAAGAATCTGCGTGAGGATGTGCGCGTCAATGGCCGATATGTGGGCGACGATTTGGAACGGCTGGCACGCAAGCTGATTGAGGCGGTGCGTGCCGTGCATGCGTCCGGCATCGTGCACCGCGATATCAAGCCGACGAATGTGATGGTGTCGAGCACCGGCCCGGTATTGGTGGATTTCGGCATCGCTATGGGCGAAGGCGAAAGCCATGTGACGCGTACCGGTCTGGTGATGGGCACGCCGGGGTTCATCGCGCCGGAAATCATTGATGGCGCGGAATCGGATGAAATGACCGATTGGTGGTCGGTGGCGAGCGTATTGGCGTTCGCCGCTACGGGTGAGCCGGTGTTCGGCACGAAGCCGATGATGACCGTGTTGGAACGCGCCGCGGCCGGCAGCGCCAATCTTGCGGGACTTCCCGCGGGCACGATGGCCGCGTTCCGTTCGGCGCTCAATCCGGATCGGACGAAGCGGTGCACGCCGGACGATTTGCTGCAGGCGATCGCCGTGGATGCGTTGAATCCGCAGGCGTGGGTTGCGGCCGACAATGGTGGCGCAGCGGATGGCGATACGGAGGCGATGCCCCCTTTTGTTGAATCGCCCGACAATCCGCGCACGTTGTGGCAATCGCAGGACGACATAACCGGCGAAAACGCCATCGGCACGCGCACGATGCCAAGGCTCAGCGAAGCAACGCAGGCGATCGGGCAGCCCGATGTGAGCGCAACTCAAGTAATCGGGAAACAAGTGACCAGCCAATCCGACGCGAGCGCAACGCAGGTGATCGCACCTGTTGACGATGCCGAGACCAGCGTGCTTTCCGACGCACTTCCCAACGTGGGCAGCACGCGGGCGATGCCGACAGGCACGCAGGTAATGCCGCAATCCATGCCGTCAACACAAATGCTGCCGGCCCAGAACGCATGGAATCCAGCGGAAGCGCCGACGCAAGTCGACCCGACCATCAAACCCGCGTTGCAACGCATCGCCATGCGGCAGCCACCGTCCGTCATACCGCAGGCCACGGTGGCCGCGGCGCAGCAATCGCCCGCAATGTCATTCCCGCCGGTATCCGGTATGGATGGGCCGAACGTTGCGGAAGCACCCAATCCCGCCGATGTGAAGCGTGGCGCGATGTTGGGCCGGGGCATGCTCCCCTGCGCGCTGATGGCGATTCCCGTGGCCGTCTGCGGACTGTTCTCACTGTGGGCGGCGATGGCAGCCGCGTTGCTGTTCGCCTGTGCGCTGGCCACCATCGGATTCAACACGGAGGCGCAGCTCGAGCGCGAAGGCAAACGTGGCGGCGAGAAGAAAAGTTCCGACTGGCTGCTGCGATTGGCGGGACTGCCCTGGCACATCGTGAAGGGCTTCGGCGTCGCCATCGTGCGGACGCTGATCATGTTGGCCGTGGCCGCGCTGGGTTTGTCGCTCACCACGGTCGTGCTGCAGCTTCCGTATGCCGTGATGGATATGTGGATATTTGGATTGACGATTCCGATGCCGACGCTGCTTGGCGGTCCGCTTTCCGAAAGCGGGCTGGCGCAGGCTGCGTTCTGCGCGATCGGCTGGCTTGTGGCCGTGGCCGCTCCGGGCGCGATCGTACTGCGATTGGGCGGCGGCGCACTGCGTAAACAGCCGTATCTGCGCCACTTGAGCGAGCTGCCGACGCAATCGCAAGGCAATACGGAATTCCCGGCGAATCGATAGCAAGGCATCGCTAGTATGGTGCCCAGCATAACAACGTGAGGTCGAAAGGAATATCGATGGCCCAGAACAGCAAGGATGCGCAGAAGCGTACCAGCCGCGCCGAGCGTAGGGCCGCTGAGGCCGCAGCGATGAAGGCGCGCGCCGAGCAGATGGAGAAGGAACGCAAGCAGCAGACGATCATCGGCGGCATCGTGGTGGCGGTGCTGGTGATTCTGGTGGCGATCGGCGCGTTCACCGTGTACCACAACATGCATAAGAAGGCCGAAACGAAGGCTTCCACCGAAACCGTGCAGGAAGCGTACACGGCGTTGCAGAAAGTGAAGAACACTCCGAAGCTCGTCGATAAGAAGGGCGGCCTGCTGATTTCCAAGAACGGCTACGGCAAGGCTGTGGAGGGCGCGCCGACCGTCGAGCTCTACATGGATTTCCTGTGCCCGGGCTGCGGCAACCTGCACCGCCAGTTGGACGCCGACCTGCAGAAGATGGTCGATGCCGGCCAGATCAATCTGGACCTGCATTTCATGGCGTTCATGGACCGTTGGTCCACCGACGAGTATTCCAGTCGCGCGGCGAACGCGGCCATCTACCTGGCCGAGCATGACAGCGACCCGAACCATCTGATCTCCTTCCTGGAGAAGGTCTACGCCGAGGATTTCCAGCCGGAGGAAGGCTCCGCATACAAGTCGGTGAGCGACGCCAAGATCAAGGAGCAGATGATCGCCGCGGGTGTTTCCAAGGATGTTGCGGACAAGGCGTTTGGCCGCGATTATCAGGAATGGCTTGATGCGATCGACACTTACACGCCGAAGCGTTCCGAACTGTGGCATCAGTCCGGCAGCTACAAGGGCAGCATGACCACGCCGACCGTGATCATCAACGGCAAGTATTGGGATATGGACCAGCTGACCACCGCCCAGACGACGGTTAAGGACGGTCTGTTGGAATCGATCGGCCTGAAGGACAGCGAAGTCGGCGTTGCCGGCAAGATGCCGTCCATCGGAGCCAAGAAGGGGCCGATTTCCGTCACCACGGGCGAATAACCCCTTACGGGCAGCCGGCGCGTCTCAACCCGCAATGCTAAGTTGACTGCGGTGGAAGCGCTGGTTATGCTATTCATCGTTCCTCTGTTGTTTTCATAGCAAAAGAGGACATGCCTCCTTAGCTCAGATGGCCAGAGCGGCCGCCTTGTAAGCGGCAGGTCGTCGGTTCGATCCCGACAGGAGGCTCGAACCCGTATGACGGGCTTGGACCTCTTACCATGGGTAAGTGCTCCAGAAGTCTTCCCCCAACTTGAGACTTCTGGCAAAGCGGACGAGACGTCCCCCAACCTGTCTCGTCCGACCGGGGGCAGGACATCCCCTTCTCTCCTGCCCCCTTTTTATTTTTCGCTTTTCGCACCTGCTTTCAAAAATGTGGCGGTATGGATAAAACCATCGGAAAGCACGGCGACCGTTCCAGCTGGGCCGTTACAATAACGGCGTTGTAGGCAGCGCTGAAAAGAGGATAAATGACGAGAAGGTGGACCCCTCGGAGATTCGTGACGCTTCGTCGTGTCCGCGTCATGGCATGCGTGGCCTCATTGACTTTGACTTCGGCGTTGGCGTTTGGTGTGGGCGCGCGCAAATCCGTGGCGTTGACCGTCAATGGGGAGACCACCACGGTGACCACATATGCGATGAGCGTGGACCGTCTGCTGCAGGAGCAGGGCGTGAAAGTCAAAACGCACGACCTGGTGGAATCGACCAGCCCGACCAGCATGCTGAAGAACCATGATGTGGTGAACGTGCAGAGCGCATACCAGACCACCATCACCATCGACGGCCAGGAAGTGCCGTTCTGGACGGTCGCGTCCAGCGCCGAGCAGTTGCTGGACTTCTTCAACCAAAACGAAACCGAAGCGGCGAAAATCACCGTCAATATCAGCAACGTCTACAACAAGCTCACCGGCGGTCTCATCATCAACCAGAAGGGGCCCGTCACCGTCATCGCGGACGGGAAAAGCTCGGTGGCGCCGAACGGCAAGCTGCCCGCTGCCTCCATTCTTGACGCCAAAGGCATCACGTTGGGCAAGGAGGATCGCGTCAGTGTCGAAAAGGACGGCAAGACGACCATTCTGCGCGTCCGCCGCGTGACGCATGGTGAGGAGACCCGCACGAAGGAAGTGCCGTTCGGCACGCAGACCATCATCGACCCGAACCTGCAGCCGGGCGAAGTCACGGTACGGCAGGAAGGCGAAAACGGCGAAATCCAGCAGACGTACGCCGTCACCTACGTGGATGGCGTGAAGGAAAGCGAGACGCTGACCGGAGAGAAGACCACGAAAATCGCCATCGACAAAGTCATTGCGGTCGGACCGGAAAAAACTACGGACGATACCGACAAATCCGACAAATCCGACAACAGCGGCAACGGCAACAGCAACGGCGATAACGGCGATTCCGGCAAGACGGACGACGGCAAGAACGATTCGGGTAAGAACGACTCGAATAAGTCCGATTCGAATAAGTCCGATTCCGACAAAACCGATTCGAACAAGTCGGATTCCTCGGATAAGAACAATTCGAACAACAACTCGAATAACAATTCCAACAACACCGAGAAGGACGATCCGGCACCGACCCCCACACCAACCCCTGCACCGCAGCCGACTCCCGCACCCCAGCCCAAACCGCAGCCCACGCCGCAGCCGAGCAATCCTTCCGCAGGCTGCCGCTTGTACCATCCTTCCGCGGCACAGGCACAGGCCTACGCTTCCGGCGCGGCGGCGCAGCGCGGCTGGACCGGCCAGAACTGGACGGATCTGGTCAAACTCTGGAATCGCGAATCCGGATGGAGCTGGAGCGCGGAAAACGTGTATTCGGGCGCATACGGTATTCCACAAGCGTTGCCGGGCAGCAAAATGGCCACGTTCGGCGCGAATTGGAAGGACGATGCCGCCGTGCAGATCGACTGGGGTCTGAGCTACATCGCACAGCGGTACGGCAGCCCGTCCGCGGCGTGGCAGCACTCCGAACAGACCGGATGGTACTGATCCGGCTAATCGCCAACGATTTTCGTACCGGCATGAACGGATAATGAGGGAATGACAGAAGAGGGAATGACGGAAAACGTGAACGAGCATACGCAGGGCCATTTGCTGGGGGCGGCCGACATCCGACGCATCGCCGCCGACGCGGGTATCAGCCCGACGAAGAAATTCGGGCAGAATTTCGTGATTGATCCGGGAACCGTGCGTCGCATCGTGCGCGAGGCCGGCGTGACCGCCGACGACCATGTGCTGGAAGTCGGTCCCGGACTGGGTTCGCTGACGCTGGCGATTCTGGAAACCGGCGCCACGATGACGGCTGTGGAAATCGACCCGCCGGTCGCCGAACGCCTGCCGAAAACCATCGCCGAATTCATGCCGGACGCCGTGGACCGCTTCCGTGTGGTCAACCGCGACGCACTTACCGTCAATCCGGAGAATCTGCCCGATTTCAAGGATGACGATTCCTTCACGCTGGTGGCCAATCTGCCGTACAACGTGGCCACGCCGATTCTGCTCACCCTGTTGGAACGTTTCGACAATCTGGGCACCTTCCTGGTGATGGTGCAGAAGGAAGTGGCGGACCGTTTGAGCGAGAAGCCCGGTTCGAAGATCTACGGCACGCCGAGCGTGAAGCTCGCATGGTACGGCACCGCGGAACGCGTGGGCGTCATCGGCCGCAACGTGTTCTGGCCGGCCCCGAACGTCGATTCCGCGCTGGTGCTGTTCAAGCGCTACCCGGGCGGTCACACCCCCGCCGCGGACAATGCGGACGGTTCCGTGGTGGATCGCGAAACCGTGTTCCGTTTGATCGACGCGGCTTTCGGGCAGCGCCGCAAGACCCTGCACGCCGCATTGAAGAAAATCGTGCCGTCCGAAGCGTTCGAGAAGGCCGGCATCGACCCGACCCGTCGTGGCGAGACGCTCACCATCGACGAATTCGTGGCGTTGGCACGCGCGTTGGATGAGGTGTTCGCGTCATGAGCACCATTGATTCGCCCGCCATCGGAATGGCCACCATCAACGCCGTGAGCGTGGACTGCCCGGCGAAAACGAATCTGACCCTGCATGTGGGCCCGTCGCATGCCGAATGGGGCGGCCGTCATGAACTCGACACCATCTATTGCGCGGTCGGCGTATACGACACCGTCACCGCCACGCGCAAAGCGCCGGGAAGCGGCTTCTCGCTGAATCTCGAGGGCGCGTATCTGGGCGACCTGGCCTCTTCCGGCAGCGATATGCGCCGCAACCACGCCGTGCTGGCATTGTTCGCCATGGCCGAAGCGAGCGGCCATGAGCCGGACGTGGCGTTGAACATCGACAAGCGCATCCCCGTCGGTGCGGGCATGGCCGGCGGTTCCGCCGATGCGGCGGCGACGATTCTGGCATTGAACACGTTGTGGGATCTCGATTGGCCGATCGAACGCCTGCAGGAAGTCGCGGCCACGCTGGGCGCGGACATGCCGTTCTGTCTGACCGGCGGTTACGCGCGCGGCACCGGTTTCGGCGAACGCATCGAACAGCTTGATGACGATGGCGATATCGTACGCGATCTTACGGAACGTGGGTTTACCGGCCATCTGCTGGTCGGCGCGTACCGTGCGGAACTGCGCACGCCGGAAGTGTATGCCACATTCGATCAGATCGGTGCCGGCGATGGCGATGAGAACCACCTGCAGAAGGCGGCGGTCTCCCTGCATCCGCGTAGCGGACAGGCGATCGAGGAAGCCTTGCGTGCGGGAGCCAGCCAGGCGTTCGTCTCCGGTTCCGGCCCGTCCGTCATCGCGTTCGTGCCGACGGAGGATGCGGCGGACGCCGTGCAGCGGGCATGGCAGGACAGCCGTTGCGTCGATCGCATCATCGCCACGAACGCCCCAGCCCGACCGATTGTGCATATCACCGCATGACACATATCACCGCATGACAGTAAAGTTGATGGCAATTGGTTTGTTCAAAAGGAATTCGTAAATGACCCAGGCTAACGACGAGCGCGCCGCGCGCAAAGAGTACATTCGCCGCCGTCAGAAGACGGTGTTCAGCATCGTCGGAGCCGTCATGGTGGTCGCCATGGTGGTGTCCCTGCTGTTCTTTTTCCATGTCGGAGGCCTGGGCAACGTCAAGTCGGCCGCCGTACAGCCGAACTACGGCCAGCAGGCACCGTGCCCCATCAAGGAAGCCGACGGCAACAAGGCCAAGTATGTGGAGAATCGCAACATCACGCTGCGTGTGCTCAACGGCACGAAGTTCTCCGGCTTCGCCAAGGCGGTGAGCGACGCGTTGCAGAACCGCGAGTTCAACCCCCAGACGCCGGGCAACTACACCAAGAAGGTGGATCGCACGATGATCGTCTTCGGCAAGAACGGCGTGAATCAGGCGTACACCGTGGCAAGCAATTTCACCGATGCCATGCTGGTTATGGACGACCGTCAGGACCAGCTGATCGACGTCATCGTGGGCGCCACGTTCGACAATCTGCAGGATGCGAAGAAGGTTCCCGCCGCAGGCAAGGCGATCACCGGCATCCAGGGCTGCGTCGCGGTGGACAAGATGACCGACCTGCCCAAGGCGCCCGAGCATGATGCGGTGAATCCGCAAAGCTGACCGCCAATCGAAATCGATATAGGCAATATGAAAAACCCGCGCTCCCCCAATCGGGAACGCGGGTTTTCGTATTCGAGCTGTTCCAAGCACACTGTTCCATGCATGCGGCGAAACCACCGCATGTCAATCGCTATTCGCCCTGCTCCTTGTACCAGCGTTCCAGCTCGGCAACGGCCACGTCACGCTCCACCGGACCGTTATCGAGGCGGTATTCCAGCATGTGCTTGTACGCCTTGCCGACCATCGGGCCTGGTTCGATGCTTAGCAGCTGCATGATCTCGTCGCCGTTGAGGTCAGGACGGATCGCGTCGAAGTCTTCCTTTTCTTTCAGGTCGCGTACACGCTGTTCCATCTCGTCCATGGCCGCCGAGAACATCATGGCCTTGCGCTTGTTCTGTGTGGTCGTATCGGCGCGCGTAAGGCGGTTCAGACGCTCGTACAGCGGGCCAGCGTCCTTGACGTAGCGGCGGACCGCGGAATCCGTCCACGGCTCCTCCACGTAGCCGTGGAAGCGCAGATGCAGGTTGACCAGCTCGCTGACGTCCTCGACCATGTGGTGGTCGAAATGCAGTGCCTTCAAACGCTTGCGCGTCATCTTCGCGCCGACGGCGTCATGACGGTGGAAGCTCACCTTGCCGCCCGCTTCGAAACGACGGGTCTTCGGCTTGCCGATGTCGTGCAGCAGAGCCGCCAGACGCAGCGTCAGGTCCGGGGCCGGCACCGGACCGTCGGAACCGGTTTCGAGGGCGACGGCGCGTTCGATGACGATCATGGTGTGTTCGAACACGTCCTTATGGCGATGGTGCTCGTCGATTTCCAGCTGCAGCGCGGGAATTTCCGGCAGCACGATGTCGGCAAGACCGGAATCGACCAACGCTTCGATGCCGGCGCGCGGGCGATCGGACAGCAGCAGCTTGACCAGTTCGTCGCGCACACGTTCGGCGGAGACGATTTCGATGCGATCGACCATGTCGGACAGCGCTTCGGCGGTTTCCGGCTCGATGCGGAAGCCGAGCTGCGCCACGAAACGCACGGCGCGCATCATGCGCAACGGATCGTCGTCGAACGACTGCCGCGGATCGACGGGGGTACGCAGCACGCCTTTGGCCAAATCGTTCGCACCGCCGAACGGATCGACGAATTCGAGTTCCGGAACACGCAACGCCATCGCGTTGACGGTGAAATCGCGGCGGGAAAGATCGCCTTCCAGCGTGTCGCCGTAATTGACTTCCGGCTTGCGCGAGTCGGGGTCGTACGTGTCGGAACGGTAGGTGGTCACCTCCACTTTCACCTCGGTGCCGTCCTCACGCCTGCGCATCGCGCCGAGCGTGCCGAATTTGCGGCCCATATCCCAGAAGCCATCATGCCCAAAACGGCGCAGAATATGCTCAAACTGCTCGGGACGCGCCGATGTGCAGAAATCCAAATCATGCGATTTGCGATGCAGCAGCAGGTCGCGGACAGGACCCCCGACCAGTGCCAGTTCGTAGCCTTCCGCAGCAAACATACGTCCTAATTCAATGGCCTCTGGCCACACTTCGAAGTTCACGCCATACCTTTCAACACCACAAGTTTTCCGTTTACCAGCATACCGTTACCCCACCTGCACACAGAATTGAGTATGGTTGGAATCATGATTACGCCCGCAGACCTTGCACGCATGCTTGCCCATGCTGCGGACGACCATGCCCAAAATCCGCTGGAACCGGACGAACTGCTGTACACATCGCAGTCGGTTTCGCTGCAGCAGCTGCAACAACTACAGCAATTGCAGCAGCGCACGATCATCACGTCGAGCGCGCCTACGCCGGCGATGATGCCGCGCCGGCGCACCGCGGATGGTCCGACCACGTTCGCATCGCTTGACGCGCAGGAGCTGCCGGTGGTGCGCGAGTATTCGGCGGGCGGGCTGGTGTTCGACGACAAGGGTCGCGTGGCGATCATCGCACGTCATTCACGCAGCGGGCATTTGGAATGGTGCCTGCCGAAGGGACATATCGAAAAAGGCGAAACGCCGCAGCAGACGGCCGTGCGCGAAGTGCATGAGGAAACCGGCATTCTGGGCGAGGTAGTCGATTCCATCGCCACCATCGACTATTGGTTCACCGGTACCAGCCAACGCGTGCACAAGCTGGTGCACCACTTCGCGTTGCGGCAGATCGGCGGCGAGCTGACCGTCGAAGGCGATCCCGACCATGAGGCCGAAGACGCCATTTGGGTGGATTTTGCTGATTTGGACGATGTGCTGAGCTATCCGAACGAACGGAAGATAGCATGGTTGTACGCAAGGAAACTCAACAGACAGGCGTAATAGTGAATCAATCCGCACAACGGCACGTTTCGCGTGGCCTTCGCGCGTTATCATCCATCCTCGCCATGGTATTGACCATGGCGTTGATGTTGTTATACGCACCCACGCCATCGGCAAGGGCCATGGAATCGACCACATCGGCGGAGTCGACGGACGGTATGTTGTCCATCAACTCTTCCACGGCCGTATTGACGGACACCTCCGGATACCATCTGAACGCCACGGTGACCAACACGACCGGACAGGAGATTCCCGCGGGAACGCTGACGCTGGCCATGAACGCCTTCTACACGTTCGTTTCGCGCAACGACATCCAGGATTGGTCTGAAGGCAACGGGCGAATCCCCACCCCGCAATCCGTGGGACAGGCCGATGTGCCCGCGTTGCAGCCGGGAGCCAGCGCCAACGTGAGCATCGACGCGGACGCCCATCAGGAATCGCTCGCGGCCATCAACTCTTGGGGGTCGAAGCCGGTGCTGCTGAGCTATTCCGCCAACGGAACCCCCCTTGCTCAATCGCATACGTTCGTGACGCGCACCGGCGCGGGACTCCACACGCCCAGCACGCCGGCGCTGCACATCACCGTCGCCCAGCCGCTGGCCGCCAACGGGTGGACCACCGACAGCAAGCTGCTTGGACAGCTGGTCGATGAAGGGGGTATTTCCTCCTCGAAACTGGCGAAAATCGCCATGCCCAGCAAGGATGACGACGCACGGCTCAAATCGTTGCAGCAGACCTTCGCCAAGCACGACATGCTGCAGGTCGTAGGAGATCCGACCTACCTGCAGGCGATGGCGATGCCAACGCGGGTCGACGGCATCACCCAGCCCGCATTGTTCGACATGACCGCCTACAGCGCCATGAACAACGCTCCGGCCTACAGCGCAGCCGGTATCAACGACCGTCAATGGTCCGCAGCCAAAGCCCGGAAAACCTATCAATCGGCATTGGGTGACAGCAACGCGGACATCACCGCATACGCGTGGCAGGGCAACGGCAATTGGACCCTACAAGCGTTGACGAAGGCCCGCCAGCAGGGGTACGGCACCGTCATCGCCACGCATGACTTCGAAGAGGACGATGCGGCTACCGTACGTACCGGCAAGACGGTGGTCTCCACCGACGCCGGGGACGTCACCGTGCTTTCCGCGCAGAATGTGCTTTCCGGCCTGGCCCAAGGCAAGGCGACCAGTGACGATGCCAACGCCGACAGCGAGGGAACCACGGCCGGCAGATTGGCGCGATTCGTCGCGCAAAGCGCGTTCTACCAGATGGAACAGCCTTATGCGGAACGCAACCTGCTGGTCTGTCTGAACGAGGATTCCGACCCCAGTGTTGTAGACGCGCTGATGAGCGACATCGAGCAGTCGCCGTGGCTGAACCTCACTGACCTTGCCACGTTGAAGGATGCCGACATCTCCGAAGATGCGGCCAGCATGTCAACCGATCTTCCCCAAACGGACGGCCTTACCGATAGCATGCACAGCGACGTCCAGCAGACTCTGAGCGCGCTGGCGAACTCATCGAGCAACATCAAACGTTTCAATACGTCGATCCTCGTCAAGCCGAACGGAAAAGACGAATCCGACGTCAACACCTGGAGCAGGCAGCTGACGAACGCCCACACCATCATGGCCCTGCACGCGTTGGGCGGCGAAAGCCCTTCCAGAAGCACGATGGCGGAAGGCGCGAACCAGCTCGCGGCCCTGCTGATCAACGGTGTGGCGATCACGCCGACGGAAAGCGTGAACGTGGTCAGCGAAACCGCGAAAATGCCGGTGACCATCAGCAACAGCCACCCGTACCCGGTGAAGGTGAAGGTCTCGTCGCTGACCGATTCCATGCAGATCGTCACGTCCCGATTCGACACCGTGCAGGTGCCGCCCCACGGCGAGGCACAGGTGGCGTTCACCATCCGTGTGTCCACGTCCGGCACCGCCAACGCCACCATCAGCCTGTTCGACAGGAATGGTGCAGCGTTTGGAGCCACGCAGGTCACCCACATCACCAGCGCGCTGCAGATCAGCGACAAGAGCGGTTTCGTCATCATCGGCTTCGCCGTGCTCTTGGGCGCTGTGGGACTGTGGCGTCAATTCAACCGTAAGAAGGATCCCGACGAATGAGTTCTTCCGTTGGCCGTAACTCACTGATCATGGCCTCCGGTACCGCCGCTTCGCGCGTCACCGGCCAAATCCGCACCATCCTGCTTGCCTGGGCCTTGGGCACCACCGGCTATGCCGCCAACGCCTACCAAGCCGGTTCGATGATTCCGCAGGTCATCTACACACTGGTTTCCGGCGGCATCTTCAACGCGGTGCTTGTGCCGCAGATCGTGCGCACGCTGAAATCGAAGGACGCCGAAACCAAGCTCAACAAGCTCATCACCCTTGCCATCACCTTGTTGTTGGGTGTGACGCTGCTCATGGCCGTTGCCACGCCGTTGTTGACCAAACTGTATGTCAACGGCAGCGCCGAAACCATGGCCCTCGCCACCTCCTTCACCTTGTGGTGCATGCCCCAGATCTTCTTCTACGGCCTGTATACGGTGATCGGGCAGATTCTCGCGGCGAAGGACCATTTCGTCACGTATGCGTGGAGCTCGGTCGGCGCGAACATCATCAGCTGCATCGGTTTCGGCGCGTTCATCGCGATGTTCGGCAGGGCCACGGAACGTCCGCTGGGCTTCTGGACGCCGACGAAAATCGCGCTGACCGCCGGCACTTGGACGCTTGGCGTGGCGTTCCAGGCGCTGGTGCTGTTCATTCCTTTGACGAGAATCGGCCTGAAATACCGTCCGAAATTCGGCGTTCACGGCATCGGACTGCGTTCGATGGGACCGGTCGCCGCGTGGAGCCTCGGCATCGTCGGCGTCGATCAGATCGTCAACATCATCGTCACCCGCGTGGCCACCAGCGCGCCGTTCAAGGCTTCGGAACAGCTGCATATGAGCCAGTTGGACGTGGCCGGCAACGCCTCGTATCAGAATGCGTACACCATCTACATGCTGCCGTATTCGCTGATCGCCGTGTCCATCGCCACTGCGATCTTCCCGAAAATATCGAAAGCCATCGCGGACCGCAATATCGACGAGGCGCGCAAGGATCTGAGCTCGGCCCTGCGTAATCTCAATCTCATCATGTGCTTCTTCGCAGCGGCGTTCATCGTGCTTCCGTTGCCGATCATCCTCGCACTGCTGCCGTCCATCAGCGTGCGTGAGGCGCTGCTCATCAGCGCGCCGCTCGCCGCTTTGGGCATCGGCCTGCCACTTTCCAGCTCGTATTTGGTCATCCAACGCACGTTCTACGCGTTCGAAGACGGCAAGCATCCGTTTATTTTCATGGCGATCACCATGGCCATCCAGGGTGGCGTCATCATCGCGTCGACGTTCATTCTGCCGCCCACGCAGTGGATCACCGTCATCGGATTGGCGATTTCGGTGAGCTTCATCCTGCCGTATCCGCTGCTTACGCACATGCTCCGTTCCCGTTTCGACGGCGATGCGGACGACAAGCGCATCATCACCGCCTATGCGAAGGCGCTGGTGGCCACGATAGCCGCCTGCGTGATTGGCCTGCTGTGCCGCAACGGCGTCTACCGGCTGGTCGGAGCGCATATCGGCCCCGACGACGGCACTATGAACTGGGGTCAGGCGGTTCTGTCCGCGATACTGCTCACCATCGTCATCGCCATCGTCTATCTGGCGTGCCTGTGGGCGCTGCGTGCCGAGGAGCTCACTTCGGTCGTGGGCATGCTCGCCACCCGCATACCAGGGCTTGGCAACAAGCCTAAGTCTGGCGGAACGGCCAGCCCCAACGGTAAACTTGAGCAAAGTACCGCCGAAAACGGCGACCAAGAATAACAGCGTAGGTAGAACAATCGTTACAGAGTTGAAGGAAACCATGAAACCTCAACTGGGAGATACCATCAGCAACCGCTATGTGCTGGTTTCGCCATTGCGCGAGGAAACCGGCTTGCAGGTTTGGAAGGCAAGCGATCACGTGCTTGCCCGGGATTGCCAGCTTTTTATCGTCAACAACCGCAAGGCTTTGCAGGACGTCAATGCGACGGCCTCCATGCTGGCGATTTCCCACGACGCCCATTTCACGCAGGTGCTGCAGCTTCAGCACGTGGGCGAGGTGGCGTTGGTGATCACGCAGCTCGATGCCGGCATGTCGTTGAGCGAGTATCTCACGCAGTCCAGCAAGCCGCTGAGCTTCACCGCGATCCGTTCCATTCTTGGTGAGGTCGTCGAAGCCCTGCACGTGTTGCAGAAAGACAATCTCACGCATTTCTCGATCAGCACGGACACCGTGCGATTGACCCGCAACGGCATTGAAATCGCCGACGCGCCGGTAAGCATCATGCTGGCCGATACTTCGCGCGTGCAATCCGTGGAAAACCAGGAGCAGCTTGCGATTCGCCAGGTCGCTTCCCTGCTGTATTCCCTGCTGACGCGCACGCCGTCGACGCTGTCCACGAACTACCATCTTGACGCGATTTCACCGAACGTGCCGATGGAGTTCCGCGTGATTTGCAAGCGTGGTCTGGATCTCAAGGAGAAGGACGGTTTCCCGACCGTTCCGATGGCCACCATCGCCGAATTGGAGGCGTTGCTGGGCGACTACGAGCCGCTGGCGAAGCTTAACGGCCCCGATATTGCGTTACCGTCCGCGGATTCGGAATGCTCGATTGTGAACGTGCCCCTGCTGCAGATTCTCGAGCAGGATGCCATCGCCTTGCCCGATACGCTGGCTGAAACCGGAAGCATTCCGGAAATGACGTTCGAAGCGCCTGAACCACACACTGATTTCTCCGACAGCAAGGAAGCCTTGGCCAAGGGTATGGCCGCGACCGGCGGTGCCGTGAAATCGCTGTGGAACAACAGCCGCGAACTACTCAGCGAAGAGGACCTCGACGGATCCTCCGAAGATGTGGATTCGCCGTTCTCCTTCCCCATCCGTGTTTCCACGCCGTCGCCGCAGGGCGATTATCATACGGACGATTCGCAATTGGAGAAGACCGGTCGCATTCCGGTGATCGGACCTGACGGACAGGTCATCGAGCCGGGCGAGGAATCCGCACGCGCGTTGAAGGCGGAGCAGGAAGCGATCGACGCGGCATATCAGAACGAAAACGGAGCCCCCGTTGCGGTGCCGCCGAGCTTTGCCCCTAAAGCCTCTTCCTCCAGTCCAGCCGAGGTCGCCAATGCCAAATTGTTCGGCAAGCTCACCACCAAGGTCGTGGCCATTGTGGTCGCGTTCATTGTGGTGGCCGTCGCATTGGGATTCGCCATTCATGGTTTGACCAAGAAGCCGGATGACGGCATCACCAATACGAATTCCAACAATCCGTGGCCGGAAATGAACCTTGACGACGTGCCTTTCGGCAATAATGGCGATTCCGGCAATGGCAGCAGCTCCGCCAGCGATGCAAACAGCGATTCCAACGATGCCAACAGCTCCGACAACGGCAGCTCCGATTCCAGCAAGCCGAAGAAAACCACGAAGAAGAGCCATTCCGCCAAGAAGGACGTCGACAAGGTGGTGACTTCGGATAAGAAGGTGCGGAAGGTTCCGGAGCCGAAGATGCCGGAGAACACGACTCCGTATGAGATCGACAACCGCCAGTTCCTGTCCAATCCGGACGGACAACAGGGTTACGGTTATTACCTCCACCTCAGCCAGCCCCAGAAAGCGTATCGCATGGTCATCAAGATCCGTTCTTCCGGCGGCCAGGGCTACATTCGCGTGAACGCCAAGTCCAGCCCGAACCAGGGTGAACAGGTCGCCCAGTTCGAGTTCGACGCCAGCGGCACCACCGAAATCAAGTTCAACAAGGCCGTGGAGACCCAGGACATCCTCTTGTGGGTGCCGTTCGACAGCCTTCCCGGCAACCAGCTGTACATCGATTCGGTGCAGATTTTCTGACGCATCGGCAGACAAGGAGGGTGTGCGGATTGTTCCGCACACCCTCTTTTTGTTTCACGTGAAACAACATGACGGATAGCTGACTTTTTTGAACGCCTTTTTGAACGCCTTTTTGAACGCCATCTGCAAAACCGCCCGCAACCGTCGTGGAAACTGCATTACAGTAGCAACCATGAGTGATATGCGTGATGTGGTGATTATCGGTTCCGGCCCGGCTGGCTATACTGCCGCGATCTATCTTGGCCGCGCCGGCTTCGAGCCGCTGGTCGTCGCCGGCGCGCTGACGCCCGGCGGCCAGTTGGTCAACACCACCGAAGTGGAGAATTTCCCAGGCTTTCCCGATGGCATCATGGGTCCGGATCTGATGGACAATATGCGCAAGCAGGCGGAACGGTTCGGCACGCATATCGTTTGGGACGATGTTGTTTCGGTTGCTTCGAATGCCGATTCCGGCATCAAAACCGTCACCCTTGACGGCGGCGACGTGTACGACGCACGCGCGCTGGTCATCGCAACAGGCTCAAACTATCGTAAGCTGGGCGTGCCAGGCGAGACGGAATACGCAGGCAAAGGTGTATCCTACTGCGCCACCTGCGATGGTTTCTTCTTCCGCAACAAGCCGATTGTGGTGGTCGGCGGCGGCGACAGCGCTTTCGAAGAAGCTGATTTCCTGTCCCGTTTCGGCTCGTCCGTCACCCTTATTCATAGGCGTTCCACGTTCCGTGCTTCCCGCATCATGGTGGAGCGTGCGCAACGCAATCCGAAAATCGATTTCATGCTTGACGCTGTGGTGCAGGAGATTCGCGGCGACGAGAACGGCGTGCAGGAGGTGGAGGTGCGCAACACCTCCACCGAAAAGACCTCTGTAATCCCCGCTAACGGCGTTTTCGTGGCGATTGGGCACACTCCTGCCACTGCTTTTCTTAACGGGCTTGTAGACGTCGATTCAGCCGGTTATATCACGGTCGATGGCGCCAGCACGCGCACCAGCGAACCCGGCGTTTTCGCCGCGGGAGACTGCGTGGATAGCGTCTATCGGCAGGCCATCAGCGCGGCGGGCATGGGGTGCCGCGCCGCGCTGGACGCGCAGGCTTATCTCGATTCGCTCAAGTAAGGCTCAAATCGTTCAAATCATTATCGCTCGCCGAGCTCGATTGGCTCGGTTCGTTCAGCTCTGCTGCTGCATAAGCAGGTCGACGATGCGTTTCATATCGTCTTCCGATTTGAACACGATTTCGATTCGCCCGTGCTTCTTCGATCCCTTGATGGAGACCTTGGTGCCGAAACGCTGCTCCAGACCAACCTGAACGGGGGTACCAGCCCACGGATTGAGCTTGCTGGCCTTCGGCTTCTTGGGCTGGTCGCTTTCGGCGGCCTTCATCGACACGATTTCCTCGGTGCTGCGTACGGACAGTCCCTCGGCGATGATGCGCGTGGCCAGCTGTTCCATATCCGCTTCCGTCGGCAGTCCCAGCAGCGCACGCGCGTGGCCCGCGGACAGCAGTCCGGATGCGACCTTCTTTTGCACGGCGGCCGGCAGGTTGAGCAATCGCAAGGTGTTGGCGATTTGCGGACGGGATTTCGACACCGACTTGGACAGTTGGGCCTGCGTCAGGCCGAAATCGTCGATCATCTGCTGGTAGGCAGCCGCCTCTTCCAGTGGATTCAGCGCGACGCGATGCAGGTTTTCCAGCAGTGCGTCACGTAGCATGTCGTCATCGGCGGTGGTTTTGACGATGGCCGGAATCGTTTTCAGGCCGGCGATCTGCGATGCGCGCCAACGACGTTCGCCCATGATGAGCTCGTACATGCTATCCATGCGCCCGTCGAACATGTTGTGCGGTTCGGCCGGTTTGGCTGCGGCTTCCCTGCGGGCGGCTTCGATTTGCGATTGCGGACGCTTGCGTACGACGATTGGCTGCAGTACGCCGACTTCCTTGATGGATTCGGCTAGCTCGCGCAGGTCGTCTTCATCGAAAATGGTACGTGGCTGATGCAGATTGGGACCGACGTCGCTCAAACGCAGTTCAACCAGATATCCACCCTGCACGGGAAGCAGTTCCGGTTCGTCCTTCTTATGTTCGGTCGGCGTGGTTTCACGTGAAACACTCCCCTGCTGCTCGCCCTGTTCGGAAGCTGGCTGAGCGGTGGAGCCGAAGAACATGTCCGCGGGATGCGCGCTTTCGTTCAACGAAATCGACGGCATGCTGGCACGACGATGCTGGTTTTTCTTGGTTGTTTCACGTGAAACAGCATGCTTCATCCCCTGCACGGCGTTCACCGATGCCTGTGCGGTAGCGGACGCGCTCTTGGATTCCACATGCTCATCAGTCTTGGAAGCCTTGACTTCTTTGGCGGCAGCGGCAGGCGCCGCATGCTCCTGATGCTGCGGTTCCCCCGGAAGAGAAGGAAACAGTGCGCCAAGACCTTTACCCAAACGCGACTTAGTTGCCATGATCAGTTCTCATTCCTTCTTGCATCGATTGCCTGCAGCACCGTATCGGAACGACGCGAAAGTTCCAGCGCGGCTTCGCAGTACGCGATCGCACCCATGCCCTTGGGGTCGTATGCGATCACGCTTTGGTTGAAGCTTGGCGCTTCGGAAATCTTCACCGTGCGCGGAATGGTGGTGTCGAGCACGATTGTCGGATAGTGCTTCTTCACTTCCCCATGCACTTCGCGGCTCAGCAGCGTGCGCTTGTCGTACATGGTGATGAGCATCGTGGAGACCAGCAGCGACGGATTGTAATGTTCCTGCACCAGTCCGATGGTGTTGATGAGCTGGCCCAAACCTTCCAAGGCGTAATACTCGGCCTGAATCGGAATCAGCATTTCGTGCACGGCGCACATGGCGTTGATCACCAGCAGACCCAGGCTCGGCGGGCAGTCGATGATCACGTAATCGTAATGCTCTTCGCTGGTGGCGAGGAACTCGTCCACCGCGTTCTTCAGCAGCGAGTTGCGATCCGCCATGTCGGCGACCTCAAGTTCGGCGCCACTCAAATCGATGGATGCGGGGACCACGTCGAGGTTGTCGAAATCAGGGCACGTGCACTTGACTTCCGCGATGCGCTTGCGTCCTTCGATGACGTCATACACCGAAGGCTGACCGGAGGCGTGCGGGGCACCCAATGCCGTGGAGGCGTTGCCCTGCGGATCCATATCAATAAGCAGGACCTTGCATCCGAAACGGGCCAAGGCCGCGGACAGGTTCACCGCGGATGTGGTTTTGCCGACGCCACCTTTCTGGTTGGCGACTGCGATCAGGCGCGTTTGGGCCGGCTTCGGGCAGACCGCATGCTCCAATGCCTTGTATCGCGTCGATTCATCAGCGATTTGCGCGCCTACGGGGGATGTCGAGCCTTCGAAGATTCGCTTGATGGTTTCCGTGGCGGATTCCATCGACGTCAAATTGTCTGGTTCTTCAGGTCCAGTCATGAACTAGCCTTCCTATACATATTCAACAATCAAGTTTCATCATTTGGGTGGACAGATTTTCACCTGTTCACGGCCATGTGCACCATTGTGAACAACAGTGGATAGTTGGTGGATAACTCATCCGACCACCCAAAAGTTATCCACAGAACAATCGTTGCAATTCCAAGCTTCTTCAAGATGCTTCGTAACACATTTCCGCGATTGTGGATACTGTGGATAACTCACGCGATTTTGTGGATAACTTATCGCTTGTCCACCATCAGCACATGCGTCGGTTCCAGACCCGGACCGACCTCGGCCTCCACCACGCGGGGATGGATACCGCCGTTTTTGGAGATCTCTTTGGTGGCCTTGACGATTTCCTCCTGCGCGGATCGTCCTTTCAGGGCAACCAGCCGTCCGCCTTTGTCCAGCAACGGCAGCGTCCATCCGGATAGTTTGGTCATCGGCGCGACCGCACGGCAGGTCACCACGGCAAACGGATGCCTGACCGGGATGGGATTTCCGTCGAGATCGACGGCATCCTCTCCCCTGCCCTTCCGGCCACCGTTCGAACCGCGGACGGCTTCGATTACGGCGTTGGCTCGGGAGCGCACTATCGAGACATTGTCCAATCCCATTTCGTCAACGCACTCATGAAGCCATTCGATACGGCGTTCCATCGGTTCCACCAAAGTGAACTGGTGGTCCGGCAGGCAGGCGGCCGCCACGATACCGGGGAATCCTCCACCACTGCCGATATCCGCCACCGTCTTGAATTGCCTCTTGGCCGTTGCTTCACGGATGAACGGTACGATGGCCGCGGAGTTCAGAATATGCCGTTCCCAAATAATACCGACATCGCGTGGCCCTATCAGCCCGCGCGGCTCTCCTTCCGCAGCAAGTTTCACGTGAAACACCTTCAACTTGCCCAATGCATCGCCAAGCACTTCCTCAAGAATCGGCGACCCATCCAATTCGTCATTCACATCACTCATGCACACCATCCTAATCTACAGGCATCAAAAAGCGCCGCGAGAAACTCGCGACGCTTCATGTTTCACGTGAAACTATTTCAGGCTTCGTCGATCTCGTCGGCGTCATCGGCTGCGGAAGCCTTGACGTACACCGTGACGTAACGATGCGGTTCTTCGCCATGGGACCGAGACTTCATGCCTTCCTCGCGCACCACATCATGGATGATCTTGCGTTCGAAGGAGTTCATCGGCTTCAGGTCCACCGGCTCGCCAGTCTCGCGCGCCTCGTCGATGGCATCCAGCGCAAGGTCGTGCAGGCGCTGGCGCTTGCGCTTCAGATAGCCGTCCACGTCCACGATGAGGTGGGACCGCTCGCCGGTCTTCTGTTGTACGGCGAGTCGGGTGAGCTGCTGCAGGGCGTCCACGACTTCGCCGTTGCGTCCGATCAGATGTTTGATGTCGGTGTCGTCGTCGGCAACGATCTGCACGGTTGGACGGTTGTTGCGCACGCCCATTTCGATATCGCCCTCGTAGTCGACGATGTCAAGCAATCCTTCAAGGTAATCGGCAGCGATGTCAGCTTCGTCATTGAGCTGATCGATGGTTTTCTCAGCATCCTGCGCCATGGTGTTTTACTCCTTTGAGCGGGGTTCGTATTATTTCAAGTCTACTGAAAGTCTACTGATTGGGTTGTATCATATGGGCGATTCGCCCGATACAAAAGCGGTGTGTCCTGCGTTTCACGTGAAACACAGGACACACACTTGATGTTATTTCTTCTTCTTCTTTTTGCGGCTTGGCTGCTGACGCTGGAAGCCGTTCTTTTCCTTCGCCTCCGCGGCCTTCTTGGCTTTCTGCAGCTCCTCCTCTTCGAGGGACGGCAGACCGGCCTTGGCGCGGCGGGCGTTCTCGTGGGCGTGGTCGCGCTTTTCCTTCGCTTCGGCGGCCGGGGATCCCGGAGTCGGGAAGACGTGGATCTGCCAGACGGAACGCAGCAGGTTGCAGATGTTGTTGGTCAGCCAGTACACCAGCACTGCGAACGGCATGGCGACGCCGGAGAAGATGTACATGATCGGGAACATCCACAGCATCATCTTCTGCATCATTTCAGTCTGCTTGTTCGCAGCGCTCTGGGCCATGTTGCGCTTCATGCTGTTGTACTGCATGAGCCACAGGCAGAAACACATCAACGCCACGAAGATGCCGATGATGATCTTGCCGTGGATGTCGGCAGTGGTGAAGTTCTCGGCCACGTTCACGCCGAACACGTTGGTGGAGGTGAACTGCTTGGCGGTGGCGATGTCGAAGGCGCCGAGGCCGGAACCGTTCCTGAACTTGCCACGGGCGATGTATGGAATGGCCGACAGGGTGTAGAACATGCACATGAACACAGGACCCTGCACGAACATAGGCAGCATCGACGTGCAGCCGCCCATCGGGTTCGCGTCGTTGTCCTGGTAGAGCTTCATCATCTCGCGTTGCAAAGCCTCTTTGCTGGCGGGATCGTTCTTGCCCTTGTACTTGTTTTGGATGCGCTGCATCTTGGGCTGCAAAACGGCCATCTGGGCCTGCATCTTGCGCATGCCCTTCATGGACTTGTAGAACAGCGGGAACACGCACGCCTGGACCACAATCACCAGGAACACGATGGACATGACCCACGAGAAACCAATCTCGTTCATGCCCAGCATCACCATGAATCGGTGGAATCCGGCCATAATCTGCGTCATGAGCCACTCGACGGGGTACAGGAGCTTGTACAGCCAGCCCCAGAAACCACTATCGAGGAGGAATTGATCTTGATTCATTACAGGCCATTCTCCTTATCGCCTATAGGTTCATCTACATCCAGAGGCGTGAGACGAGGCTCCTCATGTGCCTTCGACCACGAACATCTGTAAAACAAGGAATAGAGCTGTGGAACGTCGTCGATTCCTCCACGGTTCCACTGGTTGCAACGAAGAAGGCGTAATAACGCAAGAAGGCCACCTTTAAGGCAGCCAAATCGTTCAATCGCCTGAATCGCATAATTGGAGCAGCTGGGATAATACCGGCACCGAGGTGCGGTATGGGCGGAAATATGTTTCTGATACCAGCGGATGAGCCGCACCATCCAATTGCGATGATGCCCCTTGCTCATTGCCGGGAAGCGGTTTTACGTTTCACCGCTTCGAAACACGATGCCATCTGCTGCTCAAGCGACAGGAAATCGGCACGTGCGGCACTTGGCTTGGCACGCAACACGATATCGCAGGATTCAGGTAATAGTGATTCGTACTTTCGTGCAAGCACACGGAAACGCCTTTTCACGGCGTTGCGCGTGACCGCGTTGCCAACAGCTTTGGAAACGGCCAAGCCGACACGGCGGCCTTGCACCGTCGCTGTATCGCCCGTTACGACATCGTCGTGCATCAGATAATGCACGACGATGTCTTCTCGCGATACCCTACGACGGCGTTTGAGCACCGCAACAAAATCGCGATGGCTTTTCAGCCGTTCCACCGCTCTATGCCACTAAAAAATCAGGCAGCGAGGGACTTGCGGCCCTTGGCGCGGCGACGGTTGATCAGAGCGCGGCCTGCGCGGGTGCGCATGCGCTGACGGAAACCGTGCTTCATGTGGCGACGGCGGTTGTTCGGCTGGAATGTCCTCTTCATAATTAATGCTCCCGGTGTTTTTAGCCATGCCAAGGCACGGCTCCTCATGAGTCAAGCTCTACTAAATTACTCTGACCCCTGAACAGATTGTCGCGTCGTTCATTTTTCTTCACATTTTCATGGGGATTCCCCGCATAAAACAATCCACATAATCGTTGCGATTCCGCCGAATTCCCCACAAAAGTTATCCACAAACTACAACAATGTTATTCACATTTCAATCTTTTCAACACGCACGCCGGTGGATAACTCGGGGAAAAGAGAGTACAAATATACAGTTGCACATCAGTGGTACGTCTGTCGAGAAAGGATTATCCGTGGCTGATAACACGACAACAGATCCTCTCGAGCAGGCTCGTGGGGTGTGGTCCGACGCTTTGGCCCTGCTGCACCAGAATCCGTCGCTGTCCGTACGTGACAAAAGCTGGCTGGAGAACGTCTATCCCGAAGGCATGTGGGGCCCGACCATCATGCTGTGCGTGCCCAGTGAGGCGGCTCAGCAGGCTTTGCAGACCGAATTGAACAAGCCGTTGATGGAGGCGTTGCGCGAATCCGCCGAACAGGACATCTTCCCCGCCTTCAAAATCGTTGAAATGAAGCCGAAAACGGAGGAACAGCCGGAGGAAATCTATCCGCGCTTCTCCCCCGCGAAATCGCCGGCGAAGTCCCCTGCGAACGAGACGATGCAGGGCCAGTTGCCGATTCCCGCGACGATGCCGCCGGAACAGGACCATTTCCAGAGCGGCCAGAACAGGCCGCTGCTCGACCCCGAAACGCATTTGAACAAGAACGCCACCTTCGACACCTTCGTGCCCGGCGATTCCAACCGTTTCGCACGTACCGTGGCGCTGGCCGTGGCGGAGGGTTCCGGCCATGATTTCAATCCGTTGTGTATCTACGGAGGCTCCGGCCTGGGCAAAACCCATTTGCTGAACGCCATCGGCAACTACGCGCTGGTCAAGGACCCCAATCTGAAGGTCCGCTACGTCACCAGTGAGGAATTCACCAACGAATTCATCGAGGCTCTGGCCGATACGAACCAAAGTTCCGGCCAGATCAAGGAATTCAACCGCCGCTACCGCGAGGTCGACGTGCTGCTCATCGACGATATCCAGTTCCTGAGCGGCAAGGACGCGACCCTTGAGCAGTTCTTCCACACGTTCAACACCCTGCATCAGGCCAACAAGCGCATCGTGATCGCCTCCGATGTGCCGCCGAAGGACCTGCAGGGCTTCAACGAACGTCTGATCTCCCGCTTCGAATCGGGCCTGACCGTGGACGTCAAACCGCCGGATCTGGAGACGCGAATCGCCATTCTGCGCATGATCGCCACCATGAACGGCTCCAATATTCCCAACGACGTGTTCAACCTGATCGCGGAACGGTTCACCGAGAACATCCGCGAGCTGGAAGGCGCGCTGAACCGTGTGACCGCCATGGCGTCGCTGAGCAACCAGCCGGTCACCAAAGCCCTTGCGGAGCAGACTTTGCAGGACTTCTTCACCACCGACGTGGAAATCAAGCCCGCGGACATCATCACGCAGGTGGCCAAGTACTTCTATTTGACGTTCGACGACATCGTCGGCCGTTCGCGTACCAAGAAGATCGCGCTGGCACGCCAGATCGCCATGTATCTGGTACGCGAGCTGACCAGCATGAGCCTCAACGACATCGGCCTGGTCTTCGGTGGCAAGGACCACACCACCGTGATGCACGCGTATACGCGCATCAACGACGAGATGCAGGAGAAGCAGGAGATCTACAACTACGTGACCGAGTTGACTCTGCAGCTCAAGCAGCGTTCCAACGACAAGTAACGGAAGCAACCACAACAAACGGCGTATTTCCAACGGTTTTCCTTAGGCTGGTAAATTATTTACCAGCCTTTTTACTATCCGCGTGACACGCCCGGACATAATTTCTTGTACATCGAGTTTTCCACATACATATCCACATTTCGGGGAAAGGTCTGTGGAAAAGCCGTTGGAAACACGGAAAACGGCAGTGGATGGCTCGTGGATTATTCACAGTGAATTGTGGATAAGTTTTGCGCGGCCATGAGCCTGTGGATAACCCATGCTCTTATCCACATTCGACTCAGAAGTTATCCACAGATGTCGCCTCGTACTGAGACGTTGCTGCGCTTGGGCTGAACGAGCTTATCCACACTATCCACAGGGCTTATTATTACGAAAGTACGTTTTTCTTACTTTCATCGTCATTCTCGTAATGCGGGGAATTCCCCACGCTTTCGTCGTCGTCGTTGCTCTTATCGCTAGAATGGCATGTGGATCGAACGAAACGAGGAATACCCCATGAAAGTCGAAGTCAATTCCCAAGCTCTTGCCGATGCCGTGGCATGGACCACACGTGTCATCGACGCACGTCCCGCAACCCCGATTCTGGCGGGCATCCGTCTGGAAGCCATTGACGGCACACTCCAGCTTTCCGCCTTCAACTACGCCATTTCCGCACGCCACCACATCGAAGCCGGCGTGGATGAGGCCGGTAGCGTTCTGGTGCTGGGCAAACTGCTTGCCGACATCACCAAGTCGCTGCCCGCTGCGAAAACCTATCTTTCCACCGATGGTTCCACGATGACCATCACGTCGGGCAAGTCGACCTTCACCATGCAGCTCATGCCGGAAAGCGAATATCCGGATCTGCCCGTGGTGCCGACGAAACTGGGTCAGGTGGACTCCCCCACCTTCGCTCAGGCCGTCAACCAGGCGTCCGTCGCGGTCTCCCGTGAGGAGAACCGTCCGGTGCTCACCGGCATCCGCGTCCAGTTCCAGGGCGACAAGGTCATCATGAGCTCCACCGACCGTTTCCGTCTGGCCCGTTCCAGCTTCACCTGGACGCCGGAGGATGCGACCATCAGCACCACCGCTTTGGTCCGTGGCTCGCTGCTGCGCGACATGGCACGTTCGCTGGACGAGCATCAGAACGTCACCATCGATTTCGATGCGGACAACCCGTCCCTGCTGGGCTTCGAGAACGCCGGCCGCGTGTCCACCTCCCAGCTCATCGACGGCGAATTCCCGGCCGTTGACCGCCTGTATGCCGATGAATACCCGATTCATGCCGTCATCAACAAGCAGGCCCTCATCGACGCCATCAAGCGCGTTTCGCTGGTCGCCGAACGCAACGCCCCGATCCGCATGGTCTTCTCCGGCCAGGAGCTGACGCTGTCGGCCGGCACCGCCGACGAAGCACAGGCGAAGGAGATTCTCGACATCGACATGGACGGCGAGGACATCACCGTGGCGTTCAACCCCTCCTATCTGGTCGACGGCCTGAGCGCCATCAGCGAGCCGTTCGTGCGCATGAAGATGACCACCGCGGTCAAGCCCGTGGAATTCAACGGCCAGCAGGAAGCGGATTCCGACGAATCCATGGACTACCGTTACCTGCTCGTTCCGATGCGCTTCAACAACTGATTTCGTTCCACCTGTGGCCCGGACGGCAAGTTCCCGTCCGGGCCACCATGCCATCACCTTCAAGGAATTCCGGTTTTCATGCATATCTCCCGTCTCGCGCTCGACCATTACCGGTCATGGGACCATTGCGTGCTTGATTTCGAACCGGGAATCAACATTCTCCAAGGCTCGAACGGCCTAGGGAAAACCAATATCGTGGAAGCCGTGGAAGTGCTGTCCACCGGCTCCAGCCACCGCACCTCGTCATCGCTGCCGCTGGTCGAAAAAGGCCACCCTTCCGCCACTGTCCGGGCCAACGTCGAAGATGCGGGCGAACAGCGCACATATGAGATCACCATCGCCGCGCGAGGCGCCAACAGGGCGCGCGTGGACGGCGGAAAATCGCAATATATGAGGGATATCGTGGGTTTGGTCCCCTCCGTGTCCTTTACCCCCGAAGACCAGCGGTTGGTGTCTGGCGATCCGGCCACCCGACGGAACTTCCTCAACCAGGCGGCTTCACTGCTGTTGCCCCGTTATGCGCAGTCGTTGCAACAGTTCGCGCACGTTGCCAAACAGCGTGCCGCATTGCTCAAACAGCTGTCTGACGGCTCCGGCATCGATCCCGAATACGGGCGTCAGGCCGTGCTGAGCGGTCTGGAAGTGTGGACCGGCCAATTCATCGCCCTCGGCGTGCAATTGACCAAGGACCGGAACGATGTGATCGGACTGCTGCGCGAGCCGTTCACCCGCATCTATGCTTCGTTGGCGGGCGAAGAGGAACAGGCCGACCTGGTGTATGAGCCGTCCTTCGACGAGGTGCTTCTGTTCGACGAGCCGGCCGCGGAAATCAGCCGTCATTTCCAACGCATCTACCCCGGCGAAGTGGCCCGTGGGCAGAATCTGATCGGACCGCAGCGCGATGATCTGACATTGCGGCTCAACGACATGCCAGCCCGCGAATTCGCTTCGAACGGCGAGATGTGGACAATGGCGTTGGCCTTGAAAATGGCGCTGTACGAAGTGGTTTCGGCGCAGCGCGACGTCAAGCCGATCGTGATACTCGACGATGTGTTCGCCCAGCTCGACGAGTCCCGTCGCGGGCAGATCCTCGACTTCGCGCGACGGCAGGACCAGGTGCTGATCACCGTCGCCGCGGCAAGCGATATTCCGCAAGGCGAGGCGCATGTCATCGACGTTGCCGCGCTGCGTGCGCAATCGCAGGAGACGGACGGCGATATCGCGGCGATGGCGGCCATGCTTGCCGCCGGACGTGGCGCGCAATCGCAAGGAATCGAGGCCGAATCCTAATGCCGAAACCACCAATCTGCGAACTGCTGAACCTCGACCAACGCAAACTGCCGGCCGAAGTGTTCGACCGCATCAGCGACCGTGCCGGGCGGCTCAAGGAACGCGAGGAACGCGCGCGCAAGGCGTGGGAAAGCTTCGGCAAACCCGGACGCGATCCGGAAACCGTCGGCAGCCTGTTCAATCTGCTGGCATCGAACGGCGCATGGATACCCCACCTCAAAATGGCGCAGATGCGCGACCATTGGGACCAGGTGGTGGGCGTGGAGAACGCGAAGCACTCCTACCCCGCCAGCCTGCGAGACGGCGTGCTGACGATACGTTGCGACAGCCCGGCCTGGACCACCACCCTGTCGTATATGACGCCGTTGCTGACGGACACCATCCGCAGGAAACTCGAAGGTCTGACCATCAATGAGGTGAGGGTCACCGGCCCGCAGAGCCAAGGGTTCAGCCGTGGGCGTATCTCAAGGAAGATTCGCTACTGAGGGCTATTGCGAAGTCGACTTACAATCGACCTCTCTGACAGGAGAGATCGATTGTGGCGCGCGTGAAACAGGCCGTTGCGACGGGGTTTACGGAGGTTTTCCGGCTCGTCGGACGCGTTCGGAACCATGCCGAAGCCGTTGAAAACCGTTGAATTCCAAGGACAAATGTCTATAGCGCGCTGTCCCCCTCCATGAGTAGAATATCCAGCAGTGTATGTAAACGCCTAGAAGGGGCCTTTATTTGCGTTCTAGGTGGTATCACCTGCGGAAATGACCCTTGATGGCGGGAAAAATGCAGGAAGGAATCTCTGTGGCAGACCTTGATGCGGATTCGCTGAACGAATCAGCTGAAAACACGCAGGAAGATCAGATTCAGGATCAGATCCAGAACGACCAGCTCGAAGATGCGCAACTTGACGATTCGCTGTCTCCGGAACACTACGACGCGTCCGATCTGAGGGTGCTGGAAGGCCTTGAGGCGGTGCGTATCCGTCCGGGCATGTATATCGGCTCCACCGGCCCTCGCGGCCTGCACCATCTGGTGTATGAGATCGTCGACAACTCCGTCGACGAGGCGCTTGCCGGCTACGCGTCGCACATCGAAGTGACGATTCTGCCGGACGGCGGCGTGCGCGTGGTGGACGACGGCCGAGGCATCCCGGTCGACGAAGTGCCGGGCGAAGGCATCTCCGGTGTCGAAACCGTGATGACCAAGCTGCACGCGGGCGGCAAGTTCGGTGGCGGCGGCTACGCGGTCTCCGGCGGCCTGCACGGCGTGGGCATCTCCGTGGTGAACGCGCTGTCCACCCGCGTGGACATCGAAGTGCGCCGTCAGGGCTTCCACTGGACCCAGACCTACATCGACCAGAAGCCGACCGCGCGTCTGCTCAAGGGCAAGCCGATGGAGGAAGGCGAGTCCACCGGCACTTCCGTGACCTTCTGGGCCGACGGCAAGATCTTCGAAACCACCACCTACGATTTCGAGATCCTGCGCAACCGCTTCCAGCAGATGGCGTTCCTGAACAAGGGCCTGAAGATCTCCCTGACCGATTTGCGCGAGCCCGACCAGGCCGGCGACGAGGTTTCCGGCGAGGAATCCGAAACCGAAGACAAGTTCCAGACCGTCACCTACCAGTACAACGACGGCATCAAGGACTACGTCGACTACCTGGTGAAGTCCCGCAAGGCCACCCCGGTCGAACCGGACGTCATCGACTTCGAGGCCGAGGACCTGAAGATCGGCATCTCCGCGGAAATCGCCATGCAGTGGACCACCGCGTATTCCGAAGCCGTGCACACCTTCGCCAACACCATCTCCACCACCGAAGGCGGCACCCATGAGGAAGGCTTCCGCGCCGCGCTGACCTCGCTGGTCAACCGTTACGCCCGCGAGAAGAACATCCTCAAGGACAAGGATGAGAACCTGTCCGGCGACGACGTGCGCGAAGGCCTGACCGCCGTCGTGTCCGTCAAGCTCACCAACCCGCAGTTCGAAGGCCAGACCAAGACCAAGCTCGGCAACTCCGAAGCGAAGACCTTCGTGCAGCGCGTCATGACCGACAAGCTCGGCGACTGGTTCGACGCCCACCCGAACGAGGCCAAGAACATCATCCAGAAGGCCATCGAGGCCTCCCGTGCGCGTCTGGCCGCCAAGAAGGCACGTGAGAACACCCGCCGCAAGTCGATCTTCGAATCGGCCGGCATGCCGGACAAGCTCAAGGACTGCCAGTCCAACAACCCCGAAGAATGCGAGCTGTTCATCGTGGAGGGTGATTCCGCAGGCGGCTCCGCCATCCAGGGACGCAACCCGATCACGCAGGCCATCCTGCCGCTGCGAGGCAAGATCCTCAACACCGAGCGCGCAAGCCTGGACCGCATGATGAAGTCGGACACCATCGAATCGCTGATCACCGCCGTCGGCGGCGGCTACGGCGAGGACTTCGACCTCAACAAGGTGCGCTACCACAAGGTCATCATCATGGCCGATGCAGATGTGGACGGCGCGCATATCGCAACCCTGAACCTGACGCTGTTCTTCCGCTACATGCGCCCGATGATCACCGCCGGCTACGTGTACGTGGCCATGCCGCCGCTGTACCGCCTCAAGTGGACCAAGGGCCCGCACGACTTCGTGTACACCGACGCCGAACGCGACCGCGTGCTCGCCGAAGGCAAGGCCGCCGGCCGCCAGCTGCCGAAGGGCGAAGGCATCCAGCGCTACAAGGGTCTGGGCGAGATGAGCTACCAGGAACTGTGGGAGACCACCATGGATCCTGACCATCGCATTCTGAAGCAGGTGCAGATCGAAGACGCGGCCGCGGCCGACGAGACCTTCTCCATGCTCATGGGCGACGAAGTCGAACCACGTCGTCTGTTCATCCAGCGCAACGCACGCAACGTCAGCTGGATCGACGCGTAAACGCGTAGGGTTTCGCAGGACTTCAAAGCAAGGATTAGAAATTGGCAGACGAAAACAACAGCAACGAAGACGGCCAGTTCGTGCCTGACGGCTCCATGGAACCGTTGAGCCCGCAGGAGGCCGACAACACCGATTATGGCCTGATGGTCGGCGAACGCGTCCAGAAGAAGGATCTGCAGCAGGAAATGCGCGAATCCTACCTGGCGTACGCCATGTCCGTCATCGTCGATCGTGCCCTTCCGGACGTGCGAGACGGCATGAAGCCGGTGCACCGCCGCGTGATCTACGCGATGTACGACGGCGGCTACCGCCCCGACCGCGGCTACTCCAAGTGCGCACGCGTCGTCGGCGAAGTCATGGGCAAGTACCATCCGCACGGCGATTCCGCCATCTACGACACGTTGGTGCGTATGGCGCAGTCGTGGTCGATGCGATACACGCTCGTCGACGGCCAGGGCAACTTCGGCTCCCCCGGCGACGACCCGGCAGCCGCAATGCGTTACACGGAATGCCGTATGGCGCCGCTCGCCATGGAAATGGTGCGTGACATCGACAAGGACACCGTCGATTTCCTGCCGAACTACGATGGCAAGACGCAGGAGCCGACCGTGCTGCCGGCCCGCTTCCCGAACCTGCTGTGCAACGGCTCGTCCGGCATCGCCGTCGGCATGGCGACCAACATTCCTCCGCACAACATGCGCGAGGTGGCAGAAGGCGTGCATTGGGCGCTCGACCATCCGGACGCGAGCCGTGAGGAACTGCTCGACAACCTGATCCGCATCATCAAGGGACCGGACTTCCCTACCGGCGCCACGATTCTCGGCCATAAGGGCATCGAACAGGCGTACCGTACCGGCCGTGGCCTCATCACCATGCGAGCCGTGGTGAACACCGAGGAGATCAAGGGCCGCATGTGCCTCGTGATCACCGAACTGCCGTACCAGGTCAACCCGGATCGTCTGGTCGTGTCCATCCGCGAAGCGGTGCGCGACGGCAAGATCCAAGGCATCGCCGATATGCGCGACGAAACCTCCGGCCGTACTGGCCAGCGCCTCGTGCTCGTGCTCAAGCGCGACGCCGTGCCGAAGGTCGTGCTCAACAACCTGTACAAGCATTCCCAGCTGCAGCAGACCTTCGGCGCGAACATGCTGGCACTGGTCGACGGTGTGCCGCGCACGCTGTCCCTGGATGCGTTCATCCGTCATTGGGTAAACCACCAGCTCGAAGTCATCGCACGCCGTACCGCCTACCTCAAGCGCGAGGCCGAGGAACGCGACCACATCCTGCAGGGCTATCTGAAGGCCCTTGACATGATCGATGAGGTCATCGCCCTCATCCGTGCCTCCGAGTCCGCGGAGACCGCCCGCACGGGCCTTATGGACCTGCTTGACGTGGACGAGGTGCAGGCCGACGCCATCCTCGCCATGCAGCTGCGCCGACTGGCCGCCCTGGAACGTCAGAAGATCCTCGACGAGCACAACGAGCTCATGCGCAAGATCGCCGACTACAACGACATCCTCGCCAAGCCGGAACGCCAGCGCAAGATCGTCGGCGACGAGCTGGACGAAATCGTCGCCAAGTATGGCGACGAACGCCGTACCAAGATTCTGCCGTACTCCGGCGAGATGAACGTCGAAGACCTGATCGCCGAAGAAAACGTGGTCGTCACCGTGACCCACTCCGGTTTCATCAAGCGCACCAAGGCCGACGAATACCGCGCGCAGCACCGCGGCGGCAAGGGCATCAAGGGCGCCAAGCTGCGCGAGGACGACGTGGTGGACCACTTCTTCCTGACCAGCACGCACAACTGGCTGCTGTTCTTCACCAACAAGGGCCGCGTGTACCGTCTGAAGGCATACGAGCTGCCGGAAGGCTCCCGCGATTCCAAGGGACAGCACGTGGCGAACCTGCTGCAGTTCGGCCCGGACGAGACGATCCAGACCGTGCTGTCGATTCCGAACTACGACGTGGCCAAGTACTTGGTGCTCGCCACCCGTTCCGGCAAGGTCAAGAAGACCGCGCTCGCCGAATACGACTCCCCGCGTCAGGGTGGCCTCATCGCGGTGCGCCTCATGACCGACGAGAACGGCGAGAACGCCGACGAGCTGATCGGTGCCGCGCTGTGCAACGCCGACGACGACATCATCCTCGTCTCCAAGCGGGGCATGAGCCTGAAGTTCGAAGCCAACGACGAGCAGCTGCGCCCGATGGGCCGCCAGACCGCCGGTGTGCAGGGCATGAAGTTCCGCGACGGCGACGAGCTTTTGGCCATGGATGTGGTGCAGGGCGATTCCGACAGGGATCTGCTCGTGGTCACCAACGAGGGCTTCGCCAAGCGCACCGCCATCAGCGAATACCGTCTGCAGGGCCGTAACGGCTACGGCGTCAAGGCCGTGCAGCTCGCCGAAGGCCGTGGCTCCCTGGTGGGTGCCGTGATCGTGGAGGAATCCGACCAGATCATGGCCATCATGAAGTCCGGCAAGGTCATCCGCTCCAACGTCGCCGAAGTCAAGCGCACCGGACGTACCACCCAGGGTGTGACGCTCGCCAAGCCTGACAAGAACGACGAAATCATCTCCATAGCACGTAACGAGGAGACCGACGAGGATGACGCCGAGCAGGCCGCCGCGGAAAACGGAGCAGCCCAGAACGACGCAGCCGCGCAATCGCAAGCCGAAACCACTACTGAAAACTCCGCTGAAACCGGTACGGAAGCCACTTCCGATGCCGGCGATGGCGAGAATGTAGAGGCCTGAGACACAGGCGGGGAATCGTCTGCGAAAACTGGTAGCCTCGGCTAGAAGTAGGCAAGATTCTGCAAGGAGCAACGATGAGCGAGAACAATGAAAGCCATCAGGCGCAGGCAGGGGCGCAGGCCCCACGCGTGGCCCGTTCCGCATCCAGCCAGCCGTTGAGCGGTACGGAACAGTCTCAGGCGCATGAGAACATGGCCGCCGCGTCCGGCGGTGTGAAGGTTCGTGAAAAAGCGCGTCGTGGCGCGCCTCGCGCCCGCCGCATGAGCCTGTCCCTGACCCGCATCGACGCATGGTCCGCGGCCAAGGTGGCGTTCATGCTTTCCATCGCGGGAGGCATCATCCAGATCGTCGCGGTGACGCTGCTGTGGCTGCTGCTGAACGTGGTCGGCGTGTTCGATCAGGTGACGCAGATCGTGTCCTCCACCGGTCTTGACGCCGGCGGATTCGACCTTGCCAACGTGCTTTCGCTGAGCACCGTGCTGAGCGCGGTCACCATCTTCTCCATCATCGAAGTGGTGCTGTTCACCGTGCTGGTGGTGATTCTCACGCTGCTGTACAACGTGGTGAGCACGCTGGTCGGCGGCATCCACGTGACGCTCGGCGACGACTGATCGATTCGTCATACGGCGTTCGTACGGCGCTTGCGCAACGTAAGCCGTTCGTGCAACATAAGAAGACGGCGCTTCCCTACTTCGGGAGGCGCCGTCTTTTCTTATGTAATCGCGATTATGCGGTCGCTTTTATGCAATCGTCATACTGCGTTGCGCGTTATGCCGTAACGCATATGAAAACGGTCCGTGCGAACGAATCGCACGGACCGTTGAAACGGATTGTGAAAGACGATCAGAGCACGCCCTGGGCGACCATGGCGTTGGCGACCTTGACGAAGCCGGCGGCGTTGGCGCCGAGCATCAGATCGCCCTCATGGCCGTACTCCTTGGCGGCGGCCAGGGAATTGGCGACGATGTTCTCCATGATGGACTTGAGCTTGTTGTCCACCTCTTCGAACGTCCAGGAAAGGCGGTAGGAGTTCTGGCTCATCTCAAGGCCGGACACCGCCACACCACCCGCGTTGGCGGCCTTAGCCGGGCCGTACAGCAGGCCGTTGTCCTGATAGACGGCGATTGCCTCCGGGGTGGACGGCATGTTGGCGCCTTCGCACACGACCTTGCAGCCGTTGGCGACGAGGGCCTTGGCGGACTCCTCATCGATTTCGTTCTGGGTGGCGCACGGCAGCGCGATGTCGCACGGCACGGTCCACACGCCCTTGCAGCCCTCGTGGTATTCGGCACCCGGAACACGCTCGGCGTATTCCTTGATGCGGCCGCGGTGGCCGAGCTTGATGTCCTTGACGATGTCGAGCTTGATGCCGTCCGGATCATAGACGTAGCCGTTGGAATCGGAGGCGGTGACGACCTTCGCGCCGAGGGCCTGGGCCTTCTCGGTGGCGAAGATGGCCACGTTGCCGGAGCCGGAGATGACCACGGTCTTGCCTTCGAAGGAATCGTTCTTCAGGACGCGCAGGGCTTCCTGGGTGTAGTAGCACAGGCCGTAGCCGGTAGCCTCGGTGCGAGCCAGGGAGCCGCCGAATTCGAGGCCCTTGCCAGTGAGCACGCCGGAGTATTCGTCGCGGATGCGCTTGTACTGGCCGAACAGGTAGCCGATCTCACGGGCGCCGACGTTGATGTCGCCGGCCGGAACGTCGGTGAACTGGCCGATGTGACGGCACAGCTCGGTCATGAACGCCTGGCAGAAACGCATGACTTCGGCATCGGACTTGCCCTTCGGGTCGAAGTCGGAGCCGCCCTTGCCGCCGCCCATCGGCAGGCTGGTCAGGGAATTCTTGAGAATCTGCTCGAAGCCAAGGAACTTGATGACGCCCTCGTTCACGCTCGGGTGGAAACGCAGACCGCCCTTGTACGGGCCGATCGCGGAGTTGAACTGGATGCGGTAACCGCGGTTGACCTGCACCTTGCCCTCATCGTCCGTCCAGGCGACGCGGAACTTCACCACGCGCTCCGGCTCGACGAGGCGCTCGAGCACGCCCGCCTTCTCATATTCCGGGTGCTTCTCAACAACCGGCTCGAGGCTTTCGAAGACCTCGCGAACGGCCTGCAGGAACTCCGGCTGGTCGCCATCGCGCTTCTCGACCTGCGCGTACACGCGCTTGACGTACTCATCAGTGAGCATATTTTTCCCCTTCGGGATAGTTGGGTTATCAATACGGCGGTTTCATTCTATGTGCTTGATTGTGAGACGCACAAGATATTGCTCAAGATTTGGCTGGAGCGTGCGGATATAGGATGGATTCGGGCATGCAAGAGAGACACGTCCAAAGAGAGACTTGTCCATTGACGCGATTCACGGAATCGCGAATGCAGAACAGGAGCAAAAATGTTCGAAGGATTCAAGAAATTCATCGCACGCGGCAACATGATCGACATGGCCGTCGGTGTCGTCATGGGCGGTGCCGTCACCACCGTGGTCAACGCGATCGTCAACAGCGTCATCAATCCGTTCATCGCCATGATCTTCGGCAAGCCGAACATGGATGGTCTGCTGGCGATCACATTCAACGGCGCGACCGTTTCGTTCGGCGCAGTGCTGGGCGCTATTCTGAATTTCCTCATCATCGCCGTCGCCGTCTATTTCTGCATTCTGGTGCCGATCAACAAATTCCGCGACATGACCGAGGCGCTGCTTGCCAAGACCAAGCTTGCCGAGCAGAAGGAAGCCGAGGAAAAGGCCGCTGAAGAGCCGTCTGCCGAAGAGCAGACCGTCCAGCTGCTGCAGCAGATTCGTGACGAGCTGTCCAAGCAGAACGCGGCCCGCAACTAGTTGCGATTCGTGGTGCCACTCCCCTACTGATTTGATGATTCCGGCCGCTTGCGGGTATGCAGGCGGCCGTTTTATTTGGTTTGCGGGCGATCGCGTCCGTTGGATGGTCGGCAAGAGACTGAATACGAAAAAGGCTTCCGATTACTCGGAAGCCTTCAATTCTGTGGAGCTAAGGGGATTCGAACCCCTGACCCTCTCCATGCCATGGAGATGCGCTACCAGCTGCGCCATAGCCCCGTGGAGCTAGCCGGGTTCGAACCGGCGACCCTCTGCTTGCAAAGCAGATGCGCTACCAGCTGCGCTATAGCCCCATAGGTGAAAAAAGCGGCTATGCCGCTTCCTTACCATCTACGTGGGCCCGGGAGGACTTGAACCTCCGACCTCATCCTTATCAGGGATGCGCTCTAACCACCTGAGCTACGGGCCCAACTTGCTGTGTCTTGAACACAACGAATTGAAATAATACTTGAATCACAGGGAAAGTCAAGTGCCGCCGTGTCATCGGCGTGTCGTGGCATAATGCAGGCATGACATACGGGCAGCGCAACGGCGGTAACGGCCGTTACGGCAGGGGAGTGGGGCATCGCAACCGCAATCGCGTGATTTCCGAAACGACGGCGAGCATCGCCGGCATGCGGGTGGCCATCGTGCGCAAACCCATCAAAAACATGTACCTGCGCATCAAACCGCCGAACGCGGATATCGTCATCTCCGCGCCGCAACGAATGTCGCAAAGCGCTATCGAACGGTTTGTAACGGAACGCAAGCCGTGGATCGAACGGGCGCAACGCAGCATGCGGCAGGCCAGAGACGCGCAACTCAACGCGCAGCGTGCGCAAAACGGCAATATTGGCGATACTGGCGCTTCCGCCAACCCGCCCGCTTTCGTATGGACGGACGAGGCCAAGGCGCGGGCGCAACGCAACATCGAATCGCAATTGCCTGTGTTGCTTGCCAAATGGGGCCCGATCGTTGGCCGTACGCCGACGCATATCACGTTGCGTCTGATGAGTTCGCGTTGGGGATCGTGCACGCCGAAGACCGGACGTATCCGACTTAACCTGCAGCTTGGTTTAATGGCCCCTAGATTCCTCGAATACGTGCTGGTGCATGAGATGACCCACCTGTGGGAGAACGGCCACGGAGAGGGCTTTCAAAGGCGTATGAGCGCCTATCTGCCGCAATGGAGGCAGTTGCGCCGCGACATCAACCGGCAGGTGGTGCTGTAAGAGGCCGCTCGGGTTACTTGGCGTCCGCCGCGGAATCGCCAGCCGCGGAACCGTCCTCATCGGCGGTGTGCCGACGCACTTCCAGCGTTTCGATACGACGGCCGTCCACTTCGGTGACGACCATGTCATAACCGTCATCGGATGACAGCACGTCGCCGACCTCGCCCATTTTGCCGGTGTGCGCCAGGAAATAGCCGGCAACCGTCTCGTACGGGCCGTCTTCCAGCTCGATGCCGGTCAAATCCGCGAAATCCTCGATCGTCATGCCACCTTCGATGGTGGCCACGCCATTGACGAAAGCGGCGCGTTCTGTGCGTTCGCCGCCCTTTTCCTCCGGCAGGTCGTATTCGTCGCGGATGTCGCCGACCAATTCCTCGGTCATGTCTTCCAACGTGACGATGCCGTCGGTGCCGCCGTATTCGTCGATTACCACGGCCAGGTGAATGCCTCGTTTGCGCAGCAGCTCAAGGCTTGGCAGCAGCTTGGACGTGCCCGGCAGGGAAATGCCCTCACGCGTCACGTCGGCAACGGTTCTCGCCTTCGGATCGCGGATGTCGAGCAGGTCGCGCACGTGCACGAAGCCGAGCACGTCATCGAAATCCTTGCCGGTGACGGGGTAACGCGAATACGGCATTTCACGCACGTACGCGGCGGCTTCCGCAATCGGCATGGAGCCGTCCAGGAACGCGACGTCGGCACGCGGACGCATGACCTCCGCCACAATGGTTTCGGATGCGTCGAACACGTCGTCGAGGATGGTGCGCTCGTCCTTGCTGAGGTTGGTGTTGGTGTTGACGAGCACGCGCAGTTCGTCGTCGGACACCTCGCTGTCGGTTTCGTTCGGATCGAAGCCGAGCAGCCGCACGATGCCGTTCGTGTTCTTGCCGATCAGCCAGATGATCGGCTTGCACACTTTGGCGAACACATGGATGGCCGGCACCACGGCACGCGCGATCTGCTCGTTGCGTTGCATGGCGATACGCTTCGGCACCAGTTCGGAAATGACGATCGAGCAATACGAGATGATCAGTGTCAACGCGATGGTGGTCAGGGGAGCGGCGACGTTATGCGGCACACCCCAGTCTTCGATGACCGGCACGATATACGGGGCGATTGAGGATTCGCCGAACGACGCGGACAGGAAGCCGCACAGCGTCACGCCGATCTGCACGGTGGACAGGAACGTGTTCGGGTCGCGTGCGATCTGCGCCACACGCTTGCCGCGCGCATCCTCCTGTTCCATCTGGTCGATCTGCGATCCGCGCAGGCTGACCAGCGCCAGTTCGGTGCCGGCGAACACGGAACCGAGCAGCAGGAAAATGAAAATCAGAAGGATGTTCAAACCAAGCGACATGATTCCAATCTAAAGCAACGGCATGTCAAAACAGCGCGACGCAACGGATCCGGAAGCCGTCTTTTTCCGGAAAATCGTCAGAAGCTCAGCACTTCCACCTTGCCGGAATCGAGCTGGTAGCGTGCGCCCGTGATCATCAGCCGATCCTCGGCCAGCGCGCGCTGGATCACTTCGGAACGTTCCACCAGCTGTTCGATGGTGCGTGCGATGTGCACGCGCTCGAAATCCTCCGCCGATTCCAGTTCCGATTCGTGCGCCTGCCAAATCGAAAAACCGACCGTGCGCAGCATCAGCGATTCCGCGTTCATAATGCGTTCGTCAAGGTCGGCAACGCTGTCGGCGGCCATCAGCGAATCCTCCGCGTCGGCGGTCAGCTCGTGCAGCAGCGCCTCGTATTCCTTGCTTGCCTGCTTGATCGCACCGCAATTCTGATGGCCGAGCACCACCAAAAGGCGCACGCCGAGCACGTCCACCGCGTATTCCAAAGAGGCGATCACAGCATCGTCTATGACCTGCCCTGCCGTGCGCACGGTGAACAGATCGCCGATGCCTGCGTCGAAAATAATATCGGGGCTGACACGCGCATCAGAGCAGCTCAGTATGGCCGCTTCCGGTGCGTGTGTGTCCACAAGTGCCTCGCGTGCTTCAGCGCCACGATTCGGATGTTCCGGTTTGCCCTCCGCAAACCTGCGATTACCTGCCAGCATGCGGCTCCAAACGCCGCTTGCCGTGCCTTCGACCTCGTCTTGGTCTACAAACAGTTCGTCTGCCATTGACTCCACCCCTCATTGTTCAGGCTAGCCAACATCATACGTTTTGGTCTGACCGTTCGCTGGGAAATAGAGCGATATCTCGCTTATGTATGGCAGATTTCGTGTTCTGTCCGGTGATATTTCGCTTATGTATGGCAGTCCCAAAGGTGAAAAACCGGAAAAATGTACCCCCGAAGTGGGTTTTTCGCATGATGGTCTGCCATATATAAGCGAGAAGGCTCATGACAAGGCTCCGATTCTGCCATATATAAGGCAGATATAGGTATGAAAAAGGGTCCCCGATCGGCAGTGCGAACGGGGACCCTGAAAGAAACTGGCTAAAATCAGCCCGTGTTCTGCAGGCCTGCTGCGACACCCGACACGGTGCACAGGATCAGGTAGGTGTTACTGCAGTCTGCAGAAGATGAAAAGAATAAGAGCTAAAACAAGAAAGGCGGCACCGCTTATTCTCATTAAGGATGTGTATAGATTGCTCGGATCTCCTTTTTGAGTCCAGAGGAAATTGCTTATTTTCCAGAGTTGCCTTGGAAAAATAAGCATACATAATCCTAGCAGGGCAAGTGCTGTGAGATATATGTACTGCACTGTTCTCCTTATTTTAGGTAGTCGGAGACGCAAGGGTATGGTCCTTGTTTATTATAAAAAAGGCTGCTGGTGCAGACAAGCTTCCTGCTGAGAGAGAAGCTGAAGTGAGTGCTCGGGCTTTCGCCGCGTTCATAGCTCAACCAAGACGGTAGTTCGCATAATGTGTAATGTGTGGGCAGATATGGCATATGCCACATCTGCCCACACATTATCTTCTACTTAGGATTCTTCTGGTGGATGAATGGAAAGCTGCTACATAAGGAGTGCCAGTGCGAGGAAGAATCCTGTAATACCGGTGGCCATCAATACGATGATGGTGATGATTCCGGCGAAGATGCGTACAGGAAGGGTTTCTTTTCCATGGTTTGATGGGCTGTCCGCAACTAATCTCATTACTCCAGTCGCAACCCAGCAAACTGCGCCCAGGACTAGTGTCAGGAATTCTCGACGCCATTCCGTTTCAAGTGCGGGAATGCCGACGATTGATGACGGGTCGCTTGCCAGTCTTGGCGGAATAGCGCATAGGATACGCTCCAATATCAGGTAAGGGGTATCAAAATGGATCAGAGTCAAAGCGAATGGGAGCTGTAGCGCCAGTCCTATCCACCACAGCGTGCGTCGGATGGTCGCGAGTCTGTCGCCCGGCCTAGTGTCCGGCTTGCCGCCTTCGCCCTCCGTCCCGGCACCGTCCGCGGGCGTGTGGTCCTCCTCGTGCGCGTCCGTCGTCCCGTCCGTGTCCCCTTCCGCGTCCATATGTCCCCCTCCGATCATCCGAGTCTGTCGCTCGGCCCGCGCGCCCGTTCCGTGCGCGCCGTCGCCGGCCAGTCTAGGGCCGTGCGACGCGAACGGGGAGGCCCGTGCCGTTTATCGGCACGGAACCTCCCCGCTCGCTTTTGTCAATCGGTCATCCGAAGATCAGCCCGTGTTCTGCAGGCCTGCGGCGACGCCCGAAACGGTGCACAGGATCAGATAGGTGTAGTTCTCCTTCTGGCCGTGCGTGAGCTCTTCCTTGTCCACGCGCTTGCGCAGCGAGCCGAGGGCGAGCACCTGGGTGACGGACAGCGCATCCACGTACGGCGAGCGGATGCGGATGGCCTGGCCGAGCACGTGGCGGTGCTGCAGCGGCCATTCGTCGCCGACGATCTTGAGCACCCACTTGCGGGTGAGCTCCATCTCGTCGAGGACCTTCTTGTTGAGGTCCTCACGGTCGCCGAGGGCGAGGTACATCTTGGCGATGCGCTCGTCGGTCTTGGCCAGCGACATTTCGATGTTGTCGATGAACGTGGAGAACAGCGGCCACTCCTCGTACGCCTGACGCAAGGTGTTCAGGTCGCCGAACTGCTCGCACGCGGTGCCGAGGCCGTACCATGCGGCCAGGTTGATGCGGGCCTGGGCCCAGGAGAAGATCCACGGAATGGTGCGCAGGTCGTCGAGGGACTTGGCGCCCAGACCACGCTTCGCCGGACGGGAGCCGATCGGCAGCAGGCCGATTTCGGTCAGCGGCGTGACGGTGGAGAACCACGGTGCGAAGCCGTCGGTGTTCAGCAGGTCGAGGAAGCGGTTGTGCGCGGCCTCGTCGAGCTTGCTGGCCATGTCGGCGTACTTCTTGGTCATGTCCGTGTTGCGCTTCTCCACGCTCGGAGCGGACTGCAGCAGCGTTGCGGCTGCGACGGACTCCACATGGCGGATTGCAAGCACCGGGTTGCCGTAGCGGGCGAAGATGACCTCGCCCTGCTCGGTGAGCTTGAAACGGCACTTCACGGAGCCGACCGGCTGTGCGAGCACGGCGCGGTTGGCCGGGCCGCCGCCACGACCGACGGCGCCGCCGCGGCCATGGAACAGGGTCAGGTCGATGTCGTGCGATTCGGCCCACTTGGCGATGCGCTCCTGCGCGGAGTGCAGGGCAAGGGTGGCGGAGGTCGGGCCGGCGTCCTTCGAGGAGTCGGAGTAGCCGAGCATGACTTCCATCTTGCCGCCGGTGGCCTTCAGACGAGCCTGGACCTCCGGGATCTTGATCATTTCCTCAAGCACGTCCACCGAGTTCTGCAGATCCTCAAGCTGCTCGAACAGCGGAATCACGTCGATGGTCGGAACATCCTCGGGGTGGGAGAACGCCAGACGGTTCAGTTCGTACACGTCCTTGATGTTCTGGGCGCTCTTGGTGAAGGAGATGATGTAACGGCGGGCGGCCTTGATGCCATTGCGCTTCTGGATGGAACCGAGCGCGCGGAAGGTGTCGAGCACCTCGTGGGTCATCGGCTGCAGCTCGCCACGCTCACCGTGCAGGCCATGCTCGCGGATGTCCTCCAGAGCGCGGGAATGCACGACGGAATGCTGACGGAACTCCATCTCGACCATGTGGAAGCCGAAGGTCTCGGCCTGCCAGATGAGGTCCTGCAGCGGACCGTAGGCGGAACGCTTGGCGTTGGCTTCGGCGAGGGAACGCTGCACGGTCTTCAGATCGGCGATGTAGTCCTCGCAGGAGTGGTACATGAGGTCGGCGTCGCGGTCGATGGTGGCCTTCAGACGGTCTGCCATGACCAGCATGACGGCGCGGTGCAGCTCCTTGGTGGAGATCAGCGCGGCCTTGTCGGTCAGACGCTCGCTCATTTCCTTCTGGTGGTTCCACAGGGACTTGAGCTCGGCGCTCGGCGGGGTGGTCTCGGCCTCCATCGTCAGGTTCTTGCCGACGCGGCGGGTTTCGATCTCCAGCGCGCCCAGCACATGGTCGCTGAACTTGCGGGCCACCTGACGGCTCACCTTGGCGGTGACGTTCGGGTTGCCGTCACGGTCGGAACCGATCCAGCTTCCCGGATGGAAGAACGCCGGGCACACCGGCGGCACGAGGCCGGCCTTGTCTCCGAGGACCCAGTCGTCGAAACGACGGTAGACCTGCGGAATGGTGTAGAACAGCGTGTTGTCGAAGATATCAAGAATGGTGTCGGCTTCCTCAACCGGAGTCGGCTTCTTCAGCGCGATCGGGGAGGTGCGGAACAGCGCATCGATCTCGTTGAAGAGTCGACGGGAGTTTTCCTTCTTGTCCGAGCCGCCGAGCAGCTTATGCGCTTCGAGCAGCTGGGAGATGCGGCGGATCTTGCCTTCCACGGCCTTACGGCGGGCTTCGGTCGGATGCGCGGTGAACACCGGATGGAACTCGAGCTGGTCGAGCAGCTCCTTGGCCCTGGCCGGACCCATCTCGTTGATGAGCTGGTGGTAGGCGCAGGTCATTTCGTTCACCGGATCGACGGCCTGATCCTCATTCACGGCGGCCTCACGGCTGTGCAGTACGGAGACGCGGTAGTTCTCCTCGCACAGGTTGGCCAGATGGAAGTAGGTGGTGAAGGCGCGAGCCAGCAGTTGGGCGTCGTGGACATCCATCTTGTCGACGATGTCGACCACCTTCTGCAGGTCGTCCTGGTCGGGATTCGTATCCGAAAGAATGCCGGAGAAACGTTCGTCACTGGCCTTCAGCGCGTGTTCGCGCACTTCATCGAACTTGGCCAGCAGGTTTTCATCGAACTCACCGAGCACCTCGCGAAGAATCTGCAGACACAGATCCATTTCCTCTTTGAGGGATGCGGGAAGATCACGCTCCTCAGGGCCCTTGGTGCCGGTGCCGGACGAGACGATAGCCGCGTCCGCAGGCGTGATCTGTTCGTTTTCAGTTGTCATCAGACCTCCTTCTCCAAACCATCGGGTTGCTCGGTCTGTCGGTCCTTCGCGGCACCTCCGCGATTGTTTTGGCCGTCTGTTGCGAGCCCACAGCCCTAAGCTTGGTGGGTAAATGCTCGACCATTGTAGGCGCGGCAAATCGACAGTTTGGTTACGGAAACGCCGGAATGGTTCGCATCGTGGACATTGAATGTCCGGAAAATGGGCATGTGGGAATGTTCGGAAAATATCCGACCAGCCCACACGTTAGACCTGAATAGTGTGAGCGCACTACATGAACATGATGAGAACACCGAACGCGTTGACAGCAGCGCGAAGGCGGTCAGCAAATTCCACACCCACTCCATTCCGCTCGATATGGAAGACATCGAACGCGATTGGGACAAGCCGGTAACCGAAGCCGGCATCGCGGCGAAAGCCAGCGTGATCGTCCGCGTCGGCATGCTTGACCTCGGCGCCGGAACAGGCAGCTTCCGCGTCCGCGAAATGATGCACCGCATCGCCTATCCATTGGGCGTGCACGTGCGCGCCGACGTGAACCTCACCGACATCGAAGCCTCCTGCACGGACGGCAAGGACCGCATCACCGAAGTCGTCGACCTGCCGACCACCGGCGTCAACACCGAACGCATCTGGCTGCTCGAGCACTTCGCCGACTGGTTCAACGTCAACCTCGGCAAAGGCTCTATGTACCACAGCCAATCCGACGTTTCCGAAGGGCTGATGCAGCATCTCGACAAGCGCGACGCCTCGCAGGTGTCGGCCGAACTGTCCAAGCAGCTCAAGGAACGGCAGAAGGCCGAGCAGAACCAGGAAGGTTCCGACGATCCCGTGCTCGACGCGCTGGAAATGGTCACGGAACGCGCGCGGGAAGGCGATTCCACCGCACGTCCGCTGCACATGCGCGATATCGAGGCGGCGGCCGCGGCCGGACGTAGCAATGGCGATTCGGTCGCGGAAAAGCCGCGTAAGAACCGCAACTGCAAACCGCCGAAGGAATATGCCGAGCATTTCGACCATATCGGGAAGGCCGCGGGCGAATCGCAAGGCGTCACCGTACGGCAGGCGCACGAGCGACTCGACATGATCGAACGTCGCAAACCGCTGTATTCGCCGGCCTTCGCGGGACTCGCGTCCGCCTGCGCCTGCGCATCCTTCGTGTTCCTGCTCGGCGGCGGCCCGTACGACATGATCGGCGCGTTCGTCGGCGCCGGCCTCGGCCACTGGCTGCGTCGCCGCCTGTTCGCCCACCATCTCAACCAATTCTTCGTGACGTTTGTCTGCGTGGCCGTCGCCGCGCTGGCATGCACCGGCATGCTGCGACTGATTGGCCTGTTCGATCCGATCGCCTTGCAGCACGACACCGCGTATATCGGCGCGATGCTGTTCGTCATCCCCGGATTCCCGCTGATAACCGGCGGACTTGACATGGCGAAAATCGACTTCCCATCAGGCGTGCAACGACTCACCTACGTGCTGTGCATCATTCTGATGGCCACGTTGGCAGGCTGGATGGTCGCTTCGATCGTGCACCTGAATCCGCAGGGATTCGAGCCGCTCGGACTGAACCCCGTCATCAACTGCCTGCTGCGCATGCTGTTCGCGTTCATCGGTGTGTGGGGCTTCTCCGTGATGTTCAATTCCCCGCAGCGCATGTGCCTCGTCGCCGCCACCATCGGCGCCATCACCGATACTTTGCGATTGGAAATCGTCGACTTGGGCGTGCCCGCGGAAGCCGGCGCGTTCATCGGCGCGTTCCTTGCCGGCCTGCTCGCCTCCGCATGGCGTTCGGCGGTGCGTCACGGCCTGCTTGCTCCGCATTTGGGATATCCGCGCATTTGCCTGACGGTTCCGTCTATTGTGATCATGGTGCCCGGTTTGTATATGTACCAGGCCATGTTCCACCTCGGCCAGTTCGATACGCTGAACGCGCTCGATTGGGCGTTCCGTGCGTTCATGGTGATCATCTGCCTGCCAATCGGCCTGGCGATGGCACGAGTAGTGACCGATAAATCCTGGCGCTACGACATTTAATAACCTGCAGAAGGGTAAAAACACTTGGTAACCAAAGATTTCTGGGTGCTGCTGGCCATGGTCTTGTACTTCGCGGCCATGCTGACCATCGGCTTCATCTACTCCAAGAGGTCCAATTCCTCCACCAAACAGTATTTCGCGGGTGGGCGTGGCGTCGGACCGTGGCTGACGGCATTGAGCGCGGAAGCCTCCGACATGAGCGGCTGGCTGCTTATGGGCCTGCCGGGCGTCGCCTACTTCACCGGCGCGGCCGACCCGATGTGGACGGCCATCGGTCTGGCGCTCGGCACGTACCTCAACTGGAAACTCGTCGCACGCCGTCTGCGCCGCTACTCCGTGGTGGCCGGCGACGCGATCACCATTCCGGACTTCTTCTCCAAGCGCTTCCATGACGATCGCAATATCGTATCCACCATCGCTGCGCTCATCATCCTCGTATTCTTCTGCGTGTACGTCGGCAGCTGCTTCGTGACCGTCGGCAAACTCTTCTCCACGCTGTTCGGCTGGGACTACCACCTGACCATGGTGATCGGCGCCGCCATCGTGTTCGCGTACACCATCATCGGCGGCTATCTGTCCGTGGTCGTGACCGACTTCATCCAGGGCCTGCTCATGTTCTTCGCACTGGCCGTGGTGTTCATCGGCTCCGTGGCGTCCGCCGGCGGCATCGACAACACCGTCGCCTTCCTCAAGGGCATTCCGGGATTCCTCGACGGCACGCATGTGGCCACGCCGATCCTCAACGACGCCGGCGAGCAGATCGTCAAGGCCGGGCAGGCCATGTTCGGCACGCCCGCCGACTACGGCATCATCACCATCATCTCCATGCTCGCGTGGGGCCTGGGCTACTTCGGCATGCCGCAGGTGCTCGTGCGGTTCCTGTCCATCCGCAGTTCCGAGGAAATCAAGAAATCCCGCATCATCGCCACCACGTGGTGCGTGATCTCGCTGGCGTGCGGCGTGTGCATCGGCCTGGTCGGCCGTGCCATGATGCCGACGCAGTTCGCCACGCAGGCGGCCGCGGAGAACATCTTCATCGTGGTGTCGCAGGCGCTGCTGCCGAGCTTCATGTGCGGCATCGTCGTGTCCGGCATCTTCGCCGCGTCCATGAGCTCCTCGTCCTCGTACATGATCATCGGCGCCTCGGCCGTCGGCGAGAACATCTTCCGCGGACTGCTGCACCGCAAGGCCACCGACCGCCAGGTGATGATGGTGGCGCGCATCACGCTGCTCGTCATGTTCATCTTCGGCATCGTGGTGGCGTTCGACCAGAACTCCTCGATCTTCCAAGTGGTCTCGTACGCGTGGGCCGGCCTCGGCGCATCCTTCGGACCGCTGATGCTCACCTCGCTGTACTGGAGGCGCACCAACAAGTACGGCGCGATCGCGGGCATGCTGTCCGGCACGGCCACCGTGCTCATCTGGCACAACCTCGTCAAGCCGCTCGGTGGCATCTTCGCCATCTACGAGCTGCTGCCGGCGTTCATCGTCTCGCTGCTGTTCATCGTGGTGATCTCGCTGCTCACGCCTGCGCCAAGCGCGGAAGTGCTGCACGAATTCGACCACTATCTCGACGATCCGGACGACCGCCACGTGGACGACGACCTCGTGGCCGCAGAAATCGCCGCAGGGGAGAAGCGCTCGCAGATCTGAATCGCCCCGCGGTGGGTGTTGCACCTCCTGCAACGCCGAAGGTCGGCCTTTGGTGCCATGTCGCTTGTTTATGGCAGATTCCGACAACAGGGAAATGTCAAGTGGCTTGTTTGTGGCACCTGATTCAGGAAACCCCGTGTATGTCCATTGGAATTCCGACGGACATACACGGGGTTTCCCGTTTTCCATGCCACAAATAAGCCACCTAGCAGAACGGTAGCCTCTGAATCTGCCATGAATAAGCGGATTGGCCGTGCTCCCGGAGGAACACGGCCAATCCGCTAACGCGTCAGGATGCCGATTGCAAACTTAGTAGCGCATGCCCATGGCGTCGCGCACCTGCTGCAGCGTCTCATTGGCGATTTCGTTCGCGCGCTTGTTGCCGTCATGCAGGATGTCGCGGATGGAATCCATATCCTTGGCCAATTCGGCGCGGCGCTCGCGGTGCGGGGCCAGGAACTCGTTCACGGATTCGATCACGTACTTCTTCAGCGCGCCTGCACCGGAGTCGCCGATTTCCTCGGCGATGTCCTTCGGATCGCGGCCGGTCACCAGACCGGCGGTGGTCAGTAGCGCGGAGACCTGCGGGCGGGCAATCGGGTCGAAGGTGATGCGGCGCTCGGAATCGGTCGGGCTCTTCTTGATGAGCTTGGCGGTCTCCTCCGCGGTGGCGCCCAGCATGATGGAGTTGCCGTAGGACTTGCTCATCTTGCGGCCGTCAAGACCCGGGATCTCCGGCGCTTCGGACAGGATGGCGCTCGGCTCCGGGAACACCGGGTTCTTCTTCGCGTAGCGCTCGTTGAAGCGGCGTGCGATGGTGCGGGTGATTTCGACGTGCGGCAGGTTGTCCTTGCCGATCGGCACCACGTTGGCCTTGCAGAACAGGATGTCGCAAGCCTGATGCACCGGGTAGGTGAGCAGCAGGCCGGTCAGTGCATGGCCGGAAGCCTCCATTTCGGACTTCACGGTCGGGTTGCGGTGCAGCTCGGCCTCCGTGACCAGGGATAGGAACGGCAGCATGAGCTGGTTCTCGGCCGGAACGGCGGAATGGGTAAAGATCATGGTCTTGTTCGGGTCGATGCCGGCGGCCATGTAGTCGAGCACCAGGTTGAGCACATTGTCCTCGATGTGCTCGGTGGTGTCGCGGTCGGTGATCACCTGGTAGTCGGCGATGATGATGTTCGAGTTCACGCCACGGTTCTGCATGGCCACGCGCTCGCGGATGGAGCCGAAGTAGTGGCCGAGGTGCAGACGGCCGGTCGGACGGTCGCCGGTGAGCATGGTGAACTTGCCCGGATTCTTTTCGATTGCGGCGAGGGTTTCATCGGAACGCTTCTTTGCGGCGAGGAAGCTCGCGCTCATTTCATTGCCGACAGCAGTGATCTGCTGCTCCTGGGTTTCGTCCGTCATACGTGTCCTTATTCTTAAGAAAATCAACGATTTTATCGTAAAAGTCTGAGCCGACAACGAAATAATGCGCAATAAGTGGTACTCTCTTGTTTGATGAATTGATAGCACAGTAATTTCAGGGGGTCAGATGGGCCGCGGACGTCAGAAAGCCAAACAGCAGAAAATAGCCCGAAAGCTCAAGTACCTGACCACCGACACCGATTACGATGAGCTTGCCAAGGAGCTCGGTGCGCAGGAGCCCGGTTCTGGTTCCTTCGACCCGTTTGCCGATATCGAAGCCAAGTATTCTCACGATGTGGACGCCGAAGGTGAGACCGTTGGGGACGGTCAAACGTCTTCCGATGCCGCCGATGATCTCGACGAATACGCCAAGTGGGCCGCGGAAGCCGCAGCGAAGGCCACCAGTGGCGAGTTTCCGGCGGCGAAGGCAGCGCCGAAGCCGCACAAGCCCATCCCGATGCCGGTGCCCAGCGCGCTGAAGCCGAAGAAGCAGGACTGACTGCACAGATTTTTTCAACGAATGGCTCGTGGTTTCAACCACGAGCCATTTTTTATTATTTCGATTGCGATTGTCGGGCGATTGTCGTGCTCGTCCCGCCAACCATCGCCGGTCGCGCCGCGCCGCGATCTATTCCTATGCCAGCGGCAGCAGCCCGCTCAGATCGTCGCGTTCGCCGACGGCGGTGATGCGCCCGGCGTCCTTTTCCTCGTCCCAGCTGGTGATGCCGGTGGCGAGCCTCATCCACACGTCGGGGTCCAGTTCGATGACGTCCGGCGGCGTGAGATTGTGCGGATCGGACGCCGGCCCGTCGAGGATCTTGATGGCGCCCCACGGTGCCACGCGCACCTCCACGCCTTCGCCCGGCGCCTTTTTTTCCAGCAGGTATAGCGAGTAGCGCACCGCCATCGCCCACAGCTGGCGCGGCAGACGCGGCGAGAAGTTGAGCCGGAAATCGAAAGCGGCGTCGTCATCGGCCGGCAGCTGCTCGCTGAAAATGTTGTGCGCCGCGTCCTGCCACTGTTCGAAGGCGGCGCGTCCTTTGCCCAAGTCTTGTTCTCGTATGACAGCCATACCGGTATTGTGCAGCCCGCAAACGACTATGATGGGACTTTGCAAACGATGTAGTCGTAACTAAATAGGGGTTTGAGGGGCGATTTTCCTGCGATTGTGGTGCCCTCGCTTAATGGGCGCCATACGTTGCGTTGCAGTTTTTGCAATGTTTTTTGCAAACGAATGCCGGCTTACGATTGCTGGGAATTTCGTCTTTTTATGATTACGTAGTATGCTGTACATGAGAACGTATGCATGATGTTACTTAGTGTTCATGCGGCCGCAAATGCAAGGACGCTGAAGTAAGGCATAATGTTCCTGGAGAGTATCCGTCAAAGGGAGTCAATCAATGACTGAAATTACCGCACCGAAGTCCGCGGTCACCGCGGAACAGTTCGCTGACGAGATTCGTGAGCAGCTGAAGTACACCCAGGGCGTCACCGTCGAGCAGGCCAAGCCGGCCGACGTGTACGTTGCCGCGTCCGCCGCAGTGCGTCGCCATCTCGTGGATTCCTGGATGAAGACCCAGGCCGACATGGTCAACGGCAACACCAAGGCCGTGGGCTACCTGTCCGCTGAGTTCCTCATGGGCAAGCAGCTCGAGAACGCGCTGCTCAACGCCGGACTGACCGACCAGTTCAACAAGGCCGTCAAGGACCTCGGATTCTCCGCCCAGGAAATCATCGACGCCGAATACGAGCCGGGCCTCGGCAATGGTGGTCTGGGTCGTCTGGCCGCCTGCTTCATCGACTCCCTCGCCTCCCTTGGCGTGCCGGCGTTCGGTTACGGCATCCAGTACAAGTACGGCATCTTCAAGCAGGAATTCGACGAGAACGGCAAGCAGATCGAGACTCCGGATTACTGGCTGGCCAACGAAGAGCCGTGGGGCCACATCGATTACAACCGCGACCAGAAGGTCTCCTTCGGCGGCGAAGTCGTCGAAGAGAACGGCAAGAAGGTTTGGAAGCCGGCTTGGTCCGTGCGCGCCGTCCCGGTCGACTACATGGTTCCGGGCTACGCCTCCGGCCGTGTGAACACCCTGCGTCTGTGGACCGCCAAGAGCTACGACGAGTTCGATCTGCTCACCTTCAACAAGTCCGAGTATCTGGACGCCGTCAAGCCGCAGGTCGAGGCTGAGAACATCTCCAAGATCCTGTACCCGGAAGACTCCACCCCGCAGGGCAAGGCGCTGCGTCTCGAGCAGCAGTACTTCTTCGTGTCCGCCTCCATCCACGACGCCATCCGCGTCTTCTACCCGGGCCAGGACAAGCCGGATCTGACCACCTTCCCGGACAAGATCAACTTCCAGCTCAACGACACCCACCCGGTCATCGGCATCCCGGAGCTCATGCGCGTGCTCATGGACGAGTATGGCTACGATTGGGACACCGCCTGGACGATCACCAACAAGACCTTCAACTACACCTGCCACACCCTGCTTCCGGAAGCTCTGGAAGTGTGGCCGTCCAAGCTCATCGGCGAACTGCTGCCGCGTCATCTCGAGATCATCGAGAAGATCAACGACCAGTTCGAGGCCGAGCTCAAGGCCAAGGGCGTTGACGAGGCCACCATCAAGGACATGGCCATCTACACCGGCGACTCCGTGCGCATGGCGTTCCTGGCCTCCTACGGCGGCTCCCACGTCAACGGCGTGGCCGAGCTGCACTCCCAGCTGCTCAAGGACGTCACCCTGAAGAACTTCTCCGACGTCTACCCGGACAAGTTCACCAACGTGACCAACGGCGTGACCCCTCGCCGCTTCATCAAGCTGGCCAACCCGCGTCTGTCCGACGTCATCACCGAAGGCCTCGGCACCGACAAGTGGCTGTCCGACCTCGAGCTGCTCAAGGGCCTCATCCCGCTGGCCGACGATGACGAGTTCGTCAAGAAGTTCGCCGCCGTCAAGCAGGCCAACAAGGTCGACTTCTCCAACTTCGCCAAGCGCAAGTACGGCTTCGACATCGACCCGAACACCATGATCAACACCATGGTCAAGCGTCTGCACGAGTACAAGCGCCAGGCCCTGAAGATCCTGTCCGTCATCGCCGACTACGCCGACATCAAGTCCGGCAAGGTCTCCGCCGACGACATCATGCCGCGCACCATCGTGTTCGGCGCCAAGGCCGCTCCGGGCTACTACCTGGCCAAGCAGACCATCCAGCTGATCAACAACGTCGCCCGCGTCATCAACAACGACCCGGACGTCAAGGGCAAGCTGAACGTCTACTTCCCGTGGAACTACAACATCGAGCTGGCCATGAACCTCATCCCGGCCACCGACCTCGACGAGCAGATTTCCCAGGCCGGCAAGGAAGCCTCCGGCACCGGCAACATGAAGTTCGCCCTCAACGGCGCTCTGACCGTCGGCACCCTCGATGGCGCCAACGTCGAGATCCGTGAGCGCGTGGGCGCCGAGAACTTCTTCCTGTTCGGCATGACCGAGCCGGAAGTCTCCGCGCTGTACGCCAAGGGCTACGACACCAAGGGTCTGTCCCGCGAGTACTACGAGAAGGACCCGCAGCTCAAGGCCGCCATCGATATGGTTGCCGACGGCACCTTCTCCGACGGCGACAAGGACACCTACAAGGACCTCGTCAACGATTGGCTGAACAAGGATTACTTCATGACGCTCGCCGACTTCCGCGCGTACATGGACATCCAGGCCCAGATCGAGGAAACCTACCGCGATCCGATGAAGTGGAGCCGCATGGCCGTGCTCAACGTGGCCAACTCCGGCTACTTCAGCTCCGACCGCTCCATCGAGGATTACCTCGAGCGCATCTGGCACACCGGTCCGCTCAAGTGATTATGGAGCGGTCATGAAACGTCGCCGGCATCGCCGACGCACGCATGATCGCTTCCGCTCCGTCCGTTTCGCAATGGGCGGATAAGTGATGATGACGAAGGCCCTTGGGAGTTTCCAAGGGCCTTTTCGTATGTTTTTCGCATGTCCGATTGCGTATGCCGGTAGTGCCCGAACGTACGTGCCGGACGTACGTGGCAATACAGCGACAGTACGACGGAAGGCCGCAAGCCAATCGCAATCGCAAAAGCAAAAGAAAAACCCTGTATCGCAAGATACAGGGCGAAGCAACAAACCCAACGCGGCATAGGTGTGCCGGGAAAGGCAGAATCAGGCGGCTTCCGGCTCAGCGGCAGGAGCGGCGGCAGTGGCGTCGGCCTCCGGCTCGGCGTCCTTGGTCAGGCCCAGGTCGACCGGCGAGGAGCTGTTCTCCCACGGTTCCTCCCACGGGTCATAGTCGGGATTCTGCTGCTTGTAGATGTACAGACCGACGACGCCAGCAAGCAAAGCTCCGAAGAGCAGTGCGAAGAACTTCCAACCGTTAGAAGACTTGTTCTCCATGACGGCTCCTTTCAAGGTTTCCAAACACTGGCTGACCTGCTCGTTCAAGCCAGCTCTGTTCCCTATCTTAATTCGTGGAATGTGTCGATTGGGTGGATTTACGCGCCGGAAAATACCGCATGTGCCGGTAGTGTTGAGCTATGGCATACCAACGATTCAGTCTGTTTCCCGATTCCCCATCGTTCAAGGATCTGTTCTCCGCCCGATCGCTGCGATACCGGTGGCGCAACGGCGACCCGGTCATCACCACCGCCATCATGGCGATCTGCATCGTGGTGTGGGCCATCGAAGCGGTTCTCTTCCTCGTCTGGCCCGAAGGCGGCAACGCGTTCGTGAACGCCGGCATGCTGCTGCCCGCCACGGCCGTCCGGTACCCGTGGACCTTCATCACCTCGATGTTCCTGCACCAGCCGACCTCGCTGTGGCACATCCTGTTCAACATGCTTACTTTGTGGTGCGTGGGGCCCGTGCTGGAACGCATGATGGGGCATTGGCCGTATCTTGCGCTGTACCTGCTGTCCGGATTGGGCGGCGGCGCCGGACTGATGGTGTGGGCCGTGTGCTCGCCGTCGGGATGGATGACCGCCGCATATGGCGCGTCCGGCGCGCTGTTCGGCCTGTTCGCCGCGATTCTGGTGGTGTACAGGAGAATAGGCATCGATATTCGTTCGATGCTGATTTGGATGCTGATCAACTTCCTGATGCCGGTGATCACGCCGGGCATTGCATGGCAGGCGCATGTCGGCGGATTCATCGTCGGCGGCGTGCTTGCGTGGCTGCTGGTCACCGGCCTGCATGCGTTCCGCGGCAAAAGCCTGACGTGGCGCACCACGGTGTACGGCATCACGGTGTTCGTGGTGGTCGTGGCGATCATCGTGGGATGCAACGCCGGCAATCCGCTGATGCATATGTCACTTCTGTACCAGTAATGCGGGAACTACACACATGTAGTTTTCCACATCCGTGGATAACTTTGTGGATAAGTGAGGTCAAACCTGTGGGTAAGTCGGGGATAACGTGGTGGATTATCCACAAGGATATTCACAAAATGGCGGAACATAAGGAATTTCCTATGTGAAAATTGTGGATAACCGATATCCACGCCCCACAAAAATGGGGAAAATCGCCGCCGATATTTCGTGGTGCGACGTTGACTCAGGCACAAAATATGGGCGTTATCCACATTCATCCACATTTGTCCACTTGTTATCCACAGGAAAGATAAGATGACGAAGGCAATCGACAAGGACGCAATACCGATGCGCCACGGACGCAGGATACGCGTGCGACGATATGCGTGCGACATGGCAGATACTTGCGAAGAAGGGGAGAGGAACCATGAGTGACGGACCACTGCTCAACGACGTGACGCGCGCCTTCGCCGAGGCGCATCGCAATGAAGACGTGCGTGACCTGGCGCTCAAAACCAAACGGACGGCGGACCTCGACCTGCCGGCCGCGCTCGACCAGATCGCGGGCTGGCAAATCGCCCGCAACAAACTGCCGCAATGGGCCGCCTGCGCGGATATCGTCTATCCCGCGCATATTTCCATGGAACAGTGCTCATCGCAGTTCACAGCGCAATACAAGGCCGAAATCGCCCGGCGTCTGTTGCGATCTCTGCCGCAATCGGCGGGACAGACGGCCAACGACGCGACCATGACGGACCTGACAGGCGGATTCGGCGTCGATTTCTCATATCTCGCCCGCGGATTCGGTCACGCCACGTACGTGGAACGCCAATCGCATCTATGCGAACTGGCCGCGCACAATATGGCGGCGCTGGGCCTCACGCAAGCACAGGTGGTGTGCGGCGACGGCGTCGAATACCTACGTGCGATGGAGCCGGCGCAGCTGATCTACATCGACCCGGCTCGCCGCGACGAGCACGGCGCCCGCACCTACGCGATCGAGGACTGCACGCCCGACGTGCTGGCGCTGCGCGATCTGCTGCTGGCTAAGGCGCGATATGTGATGATCAAACTGTCGCCGATGCTCGACTGGCGCAAGGCGGTCGACGATTTCGCGGGCACTGTGGCCGAAGTGCACATCGTCTCCACCGGCAACGAATGCAAGGAACTGCTGCTGGTGCTGGACGGCAAGGCTGCCGGGGCAACGTCCGATGCCGCAGCGGCAGACACGCGTGCGCCGCACGTGTACTGCGTGAACGACGATCAGCGGCTCGGCTACGATGCGGCCGCCTATACGCGCGGCCTGCGCATCGGGGACGCGCCGCTGCCGCACGAGCTGCGCTACCTGTACGAGCCGAACGCGTCGATCATGAAGGCCGGCTGCTTCGACGTGGTGGAAGCGCGATTCGGGGCGGTGCAAATCGGCCCGAGCAGCCACCTGTTCGTATCGGACGAGCCGGTCGATGGTTTTCCGGGGCGCGGTTTTGCGATCGAAACGATCGGCGGTATGGGCAAGAAGGAGCTGAAGCGATTGCTGTCCGGCTTGGACCGTGCCAACATCGCCGTGCGTAATTTCCCACTCACCGCGCCGCAATTGCGCAAGAAACTCAAGCTCGCCGACGGCGGCGACGCCTACCTGTTCGGCACCACCATGCAAGGCGGCGACCACGTGCTGATTCGGACGGCGAAAATCAGCAGATAATCGGCGGGTAAGCGGCGGCTTTCCGGCCCACGGGCAACCGCTTTGCCTAAAGCTGAAGCGGGGCGATGCAGACGCGGTAAGCAAAGTGGATGAAGCGGATGAAGCGGTGAAAAAAGACGCCGGATCGCAAAGAACCCGGCGTCTTTTGAATAAGCCTCGATGGAATAGGCGAAACGGAGAAAACCGACTCAGCGCCACCACATGGTCATAATGAAACCGACCATGATGATTGCGAACGCGATGGCCAGGTTCCAAGCGCCGATGTGCGGAATCGGATAATCGGTGGTCAGGTAGTAGACCACGGCCCACACCAGACCGATGATCATCAGCGCGCAGAACAGCGGCACGAACCAGCGCGGGTTGGACTTGGTGCCCTTGATGCTTTCCTCCACACGGCGGGTGTTCTCCGCCTGACGGTTCATCATGCGTTGCATCTGCGGTGACAGCGAATCCTTATCAACGGTGGCGTTCAGCACCGCTTCGACACGGTCCATAGGAATATCGAGATCGTCATCGTCGGACTGGTCCTCGTCGACGGAAGTCTTGTCGACGACATCTTCGGTGGTTTCCTCGACGGCAGCGGTGTCGTCGGCGGACTGCAGATCCTTCTGGTCATCCGCGGTGGTTTCGTGCAGCTCTTCGTCAGCCATCAGCATAGTCTCCTTTAATAGGCTAAAAGTCATAATAGTGGGTAGACTCGAAAGCGGCGAACTCACGGCGTAAAACTGTTCAAAATCAGGACAATTGTTCAGTGAAACCCGGCGGATTCAGGCAGGTTTGGAAAGGCGCGTATGGCGAAGCATACCGGAAAGCACAGCGCGAAACGGTCGAAGGCGGCCGGCGTCGCGGCGTTCCTCGTGCTGCTGTTCTCCGGATTCCTGCTGTCCACCAACCTGCGCGTCAACCGTTCCGTGGTGGTGAGCAACGATACCGCCGAACTCGTGGAACAGCGCGTGAAAAAAGTGAACTCGCTACGGTCCGAAATCGATGCGCTGAGCACCAGAGTCAACGATCTGAGCAAAACACTCGACAGCCAGAACGCCGACGGATCGCAAGACAGCGAAAGCGCCGGCAACGGCACCATGCTCCCCGCCGTGGAAGGCCCGGGACTGGTGGTGACGCTCGACGATTCGCCGCTATGGGAGAACATGGTCGACGCCAACGGATCCAGCGCCAACATCAACGATTACGTGGTGCACCAGCAGGACATCGAAGCCGTGGTCAACGCGCTGTGGGCGGGAGGCGCCGAATCCATGCAGATCATGGACCAGCGCGTATTGTTCAACTCCGCCGTGCGCTGCTCCGGCAACGTGCTGCTGCTGCAAGGCAAGAAGTATTCGCCGCCGTTCAAAATCTCGGCGATCGGATCAGTGGAGGGCATGAGAAAAGCGCTCGACGATTCCGAGGAAGTGTCCATTTACAAGCAGTACGTGAGCGCGTTCGGCCTGGGATGGCAGGTCGACGAGAAAACGAAACTGCATTTCGACGCGACCGACGCGTTGCAGCAGCCGTTGCAGTATGCGAAAGCGCTCGAAAACGACAAGAACGGCGACTCGCAAGAGGGGAAATAACAATCGATGAAACATGTGGCAAGCCGTGGCGGACGCACCAAAAGCGCGCTGTGGACGATACTCGGCATCCTCGCCGAACTCATGCTGACCGCCGCCGCCATCTGCGCGCTGTACATCGCATGGCAGATGTGGTGGACGGGCGTGCAGTCGGAGCATAACCAGATCGAAACCCGCCAATCCGTATCCTGGTCTGATCCAGGAAAGTCCGGCAACGTCACCGTGGCGAAGGCACAGCAGGGTGACCCGCCTGTACAGCCGCAAAGCGCCACGGAAGGCGAACTCATCGCCCAAATCTACATACCGCGATTCGGCAGCCAATGGCAGCGCAACCTGGTGGAAGGCACGGACCTGACACAGCTCAACAAGCACGGCCTCGGCCACTACACGGATTCGCAGATGCCTGGCCAGGTCGGCAACTTCGCCTTCGCCGGCCACCGCAACGGCTACGGGCAGCCGCTCGGCGACGTCGACAAACTGCAGGAAGGCGACCCGATCATCGTCCGCACGCAGGATTACTGGTACGTGTACCACTACACCAGCTACAAAATCGTGCTGCCGACACAGACCGAAGTGGTGGCGGCCAACCCCGAAAACCCCGGCGCAGCACCGACCAAACGCATGCTGACCATGACCACCTGCGAACCGAAATACTCCACGCCGACGCACCGCTGGATCAGCTACGCCGAATTCTCCTACTGGGCGAAGGTCGCCGACGGCATCCCACAGGAACTGGCCTCCCAAAACGCCAACGGCACAGTCAAATTCGTCAACAACGAACAGTCGTCGTTCCTGTCGTCGATCGATACGCTGAAACCGTGGATCTTCGGCGCGCTCGCCGCATACGTGATCATATTTATTTCCGCCGCCGTCGCCTGGCGATGGCCGTATCTCGCCGACGTGCGCGCAGGAAGACGAAAGAAGGCCGATTTCAGCCTGTACGGCAGCCTGGTGCGACTGCAGCCGGGCGTGCTGCCGATCCGCCTGCTGCTGGTGCTGCTGCTGGTTTTCGCAGCGGCCGCATCGTGCTTCGAATGGCTGTTCCCGTGGGCCGCGTCGACTATTCCGATGCTGCAGGAGATGTCGAACTACACGGCCATCTAAAGGCTGCCGCTGCGTGAGACGCGGACGTTGCTGCGGCACGGAACGCACGTACACTGCTGTTCAAACGTTGATTGGAGCATGATGACCGATTCCGCACGCATTCTGGTCGTGGACAACTACGATTCGTTCGTTTACACGATTGTCGGCTATGTGAAGACGCTTGGTGCCACAGTGACCGTGGTACGTAACGATGCGATCGACCCGTCCGCCCCGGGCGTGATCGACGACTACGACGGTGTGCTGATTTCCCCCGGTCCTGGCGCTCCATCGGAATCCGGCGCTAGTGAGGACATGATTCGCCTGTGCGCGGCGCAGAACAAGCCGATGTTCGGCGTGTGCCTCGGCATGCAGGCATTGGCCGAAGTGTTCGGCGCCACAGTGAGCCACGCGCCGACCATCATGCACGGCAAGACCAGTTTGGTGGAGCATATCGACGATGAGATTTTCGAAGGCGTCGCCAACCCGATGGTCGCCACACGGTACCATTCCCTGGCTGTCGAACCGGATTCCGTGCCGGACGATCTGGTGGTGACCGCGTGGACGCAGGGCGACCACATCGTGCAGGGCATCAAGCATCGCATCAAGCCGATGTACGCGGTGCAGTTCCATCCGGAGTCCGTGATGACGCAGGACGGCTACCGTCTGCTGGCCAACTGGCTGAAGGTGTGCGGGCAGGATTCCGCGGTTGAGAAGTCGATTGGATTGCAGCCTAAGGTGAGCGAGTAGTTTTCTTTTTTTGAGCTTGCTGAATTGCGATTTTTTGCGATGAATGAGTGATGGGTGATGGCTGCTGTTTGGCTCGCAGCGTTGCTTGCTTGCGGTGCCGCTTTGCTTCCCGCAGGTCCTGTTCACGACACACTCAAGGCCGTTCGGCCAAGCTTACGGTCGTGAACAGGACCTGCGGGAAGCAAAGCTCCTTTGGCTTTATGGAGCTGCCTTCGGCTGCTTTTGTTTTTTGAGGGAAAGAGAAAGGGGAGGGAGCGGCTTTGAGCCGCTCCCTCCCCTGATTTTGTTAGTTGCCTTGTTGGTTGTTGCTGTTGTTGCCGTTACTTGTGTCGGTGCTGGGGGTGTCGCTGGATGACTTCTTGGTGGTCAGCGTGATGGTCGATCCGCTGTCGGCCTGGCTGCCGCCATTCGGAGACATCGACACGACGGTCGCATCGTCGTCCTGTGGCCCGTTGACGCTTACCTGGAATCCGGCGGCCTCCAAAATGCTCTTTGCTTCGGCAAGTGTGGAGTTGGCAACGAACGGCACGCTCACCTGCTGCTTGCCGGTGGACACCCAGATGGTCACGGCCGTTCCCGCCTCGACGGTGCTGCCGGAACCCGGATCGATGCGGGTGACTGCACCGGACTGCACCGAATCGGAATACTCGCTTTCGATGGTGATCTGCGTCAGACCAGCCTGCTTGAGCTGCGTGATGACCGAATCCTTGGCCTGGCCTACTAGACCATCCGGAATCTTGGTCATACCGGACGAAATATACAGCGTGATGATGGTGCCCTTGGTCTGCTTCGAATGCGCGGCCGGATTGGTGTTCACCACCTTGTCTTTCTCGATGGAGGCACTGTCCACGGTCATGACATTGCCGATCTTGAAGCCTGCCGCCTCAAGAATGCCCTTCGCTTCCTCCTGCGTCTTGCCGGACACGTCAGGCACGCTGACCGCCTGCGGGCCGGTGGAGAACCATACGGAGACGGTGGAGCCCTTCGCCACCTTCTTGCCGCCCTTCGGGTTCTGTTTGGTGATGGTGCCCTTCGGTTGGCTGGACGTGGAATCGTCACGGGCGTCAAGCTTCAGACCAAGGGCCTTAAGCTGTTCTTCCACACGCGCCTGGGAAATGTTCGACGTGTCGGTGAAGTCCGGCACGGACACCAGATCCGCAGTGTTCTTATGCCCGTTCAACGCGAAGAAAATACCGATGACGGCCAGCAAAACAACGATGCTGCCGATTACGGAAGCGATGATGATCTGCTTCTTCTTGCGCTCCTGCGCGGCCTTGGCACGCTGTTCCGCACGGGTCTTCGTTTCGACTCCGCCATTCGGATTCGGCACGGCCTCGAACTGGCCGGTGACCGGATTGAACGCCTGCGTCGGCGCATCCGTCGCCGGCGCCATGGGCACGGTGGCGGCATCCATTTCGGCCTGCTTGCGGGCCTTCATGTTGGTCAGGTCGGTCAACGGGTTGAACGCGGCAGCCATCGGCACACCGCCGTTCATGAACGTCAGCAGATCGTTCTTGAACTCGGAAGCGGTGGCGTACCGGTTCTGCCGATCCTTGGCCATCGCCTTCGCGCAGATCGAATCCCACATCTTCGGCAGGCCCGGCACGATCGTGCTTGGGGGAGTGGCGACTTCCGACACATGCTGGTAGGCGATCGCCACCGCCGAATCACCGGTGAACGGCGGCCGGCCGGTGAGCATTTCGTACAGCACGCAGCCGGCGGAATACAGGTCGGAACGCATGTCGACGCTTTCGCCGCGCGCCTGCTCCGGAGACAGGTATTGCGCGGTGCCGACGACGCCCTGCGACTGCGTCATCGTGGCCGCGGAATCGTCGATCGCGCGGGCGATGCCGAAGTCCATGACCTTGACCACGCCCTGCTCGGAAATCATGATGTTGCCGGGCTTGATGTCGCGGTGGATGATGCCCATGCGGTGCGAGTATTCGAGCGCGTTGAGCACGCCCATCATCACCTGCTCGGCGTCGCGCTGGCTCAGCGCGCCATTCACCTTGAGGATGTCACGCAGGGTCTGACCCTTGACGTACTCCATCACCAGATACGGCAGATGCTCGATCTCGCCGGTTTCCGTGGTGACGGTTTCCTCGCCCGAATCGTAGATGTTCACGATGTTCGGGTTGTTCATCTGCGCGACGGAATGGGCTTCACGGCGGAAACGCTCAAGGAAGATGCTGTCAGTGGCGAAATCGGCGCGCATGATCTTGACGGCGACGGTACGCCCCAGACGCGTGTCGGTCGCCACATGCACTTCGGCCATGCCGCCACGGCCGACGAGTTGGCCGAGCTGATAACGGCCCCCGGCCAGAGAGGTAGGCATGTTGATGTTCATCCCTGTTCCTTCCAATCATTGCTCACGGAGATATGGGGTTTGCTGACCACACGTCGGGGAAGCCTTCCTCCCGAAGAGACGACCATCGTGTCGGCCAGCTGCGTCTGCTGGTCGAGCAGACGGCGTTCGATGCGGGACAGGGTGCGTGACACCACCAGCGCGTCCTTCGGACGGTCCAGCGGGTCCTTGGCCAACATCGACATGACGAATTCACGCAACTGCACATCGACGGTGTCGGGCAGCGGCGGAACCGGATTATTGACATGTGCTGCGGCGATGTCGACCGGTGTGGCGCCCGTGAACGGACGGTGTCCGCACAGGCCCTCATAGGCGACGACGCCAAGCGAATAGATATCGGATTGCGGCGTGGCATGCTTGCCCTGCGCCTGCTCCGGGGAAATGTACTGCGCGGTGCCCACGACCATGCCGTCCTGCGTGATCTGCTCCTGATTGGTGGAGTAGGAGACGCCGAAGTCGGTGATCTTCACCTCGCCGGAATCGGACACCATGATATTCGCCGGCTTCACGTCACGGTGGATCACGCCATGGGAATGCGCGACGAACAGGCCGCGTGCGGTCTGAATGAGGATCGGCAGCAGCTTGATCGGGTCCATCGGGCCGTTCTGCTCGTGGTACAGGTCTGCAAGCGACTTGCTCGGCACGTATTCCATGATGAGGAATCCGATGCCGTCATGCTCGTAATATTCGAACAGCGCAGCGATGTTCGGATGCGCAAGATTGGCGGAATTATGGGCTTCCGCGCGCAGACGAAGCAGTTTGGCCTCCTGGGTGACGCCCAAATCGCCACGTAGCGCCTTGATGGCCACCGGACGTCCAAGTTGGATGTCATAGCCTTTCCACACTTCACCCATACCACCTTGGGCCAGGCGGGAATCCAACCTGTAGCGTCGGTGGATGAGCTGTCCTTCAACCAGTTTCATTCTGCCAGCGCCTCCTGCATCATTGCTTTCATAATCGGTCCTGCCGCGAACGAGCCGTACAGGTCCACGTTATGCACCACGACCGCCACCGCGATCTTCGGATCGTCCGCCGGTGCGAATCCGATCACCCAGCCGTCGATGGACGTATTGCCGTTTCCAATCTGCGCGGTACCCGTCTTGACGGCCACCTGCACGCCGTTGATGGCCAGATTCGTGTTCTCCTTGGTGACCACGGCCTCCATCATCTGGGTGAGCTTGTTGGCCGTATCCGCACTGAACGCATGGGACATGACCGTGGGCTTGGTCTGCGAAATGACCGACAAGTCGGCGGAACGCACGCGGTCGACCAGCGTGGGCTGCATAAGCTTGCCATCATTGGCTATGGCGGCGGCCACCATAGCATTCTGCAACGGTGTCACCACGGTGTCTCCCTGGCCGATAGACGCCAATGCGAGCTTGTCGTCGTTGATGTCGGTGGGGAACTTCGACGTGACCGACACCCACGGGGTTCCGGTGTAATCGGAACCGTCCACGGTGATCGGGCTGTCAAAACCAAGTTTCTTGGCCATGGACGAGACGGCGTTGTCGCCCAACGACACGCCCAACTGGGCGAACGCGGTGTTCGACGAATATGCCAGCGCGTCCTCCATGGAGATCTTGCCGTCAGCGCCGTCGGCCTGCGGTACGGCGTTGGTCAGTTGCGTGACGGTGCCGGGAAGCGTGTAGCTTGCTCCTGCCGGAATCTGCGTATCCGGCTGGTATTGGCCGGTTTCCAAAGCCGCGGCGGCCACCACCGTTTTGAACGTGGACCCCGGAGGATACAGCTGCGAAGTGGCTCGGTTGAGCATCGGATTGGTGGCGTCCTGGGACAGCACGCCGTAGTTGCTGTTCGCCTGGCTCATGTCATGGCTGGCCAGCTGGTTCGGGTCGTAGCTGGGCGTGCTGACCATGGCGAGGATACGGCCGGTTTTCGGCTCGATGGCCACTGCGGCGCCATCCGTGCTGCCGAGGCTGTTGTATGCGGCCTGCTGAATCTTCGGATCGATGGACGTTTCGATATTGGCGCCCTTGTTCTCCTGCCCGGTGAACAGCGACTTGAACCGCTGCCAGAGCAGCTGCTCCGACTGGCCCGACAGCAGCGAGCTGCGGGACGCTTCGACGCCGCTCCAGCCACGCTGGCTGATGGAGAAGAATCCGGTGACCGGCGCATACAGTTCGCCGGCGGAATAGGAACGCTGGTACGAGAACGAATCGTTGGAAGGATCGGATTTTGCGATGACCGATCCGTCCGCGGTGAGAATGGACCCGCGCGGTGCGCCGTATTCGTGGTACAGCGCGCGGACGTTACGTGCGTCGTTGGTGAGCTGGTTGGCTCGGATGGCCATGATGATGGTGGTGGACATGCCCAGAATGACGAACAAGGCCACCACGATGGTGAACAGCTGGCGGAGCGACTTATTCATGCGATGCTCCTTGCTGGTCGATCGTCGGCAGGACTCCGGTTATCGGAATCGTCGGATTGGATTGATCGGTCTGGCCGGCTTGGCTGGTGTGGCCGGCTTGGCTGGTGTGATTGGCGGGCACGGCATGACCTGCTTGTCCGGCTGCGCCCGCATGGCTTGCCCGCACGGCCGGGATGGCCGAAGCCTTCGCCGCACCCGAACGCGTATTGCCGGCGATTTCGGTACGACGGTTCCGCTCGCGTTCGCGCAACACCCTGACGGCTTCCTGCTGGAATGTGTCGCTGTCGATTTCGGATTCCGGCCTGTTCGCGGAATTGGAGATGACGATCAGCAGCGCGGCCAGCATGTAGTTTGCGATCAGCGACGAACCGCCGGCCGCCATGTAGGGAAGCGTCAGACCGGTCAGCGGAATGACCAGCGTGATACCGCCGACCACGGTGAACACCTGGAAGGCCATGGTGAACACCAAGCCGGACGCAAGCAGCTTGCCGAAGCCGTCCTTGATTTTCATCGCGGTGATCATGCCGGCTGCGATGATCAGCAGATACAGCATGAGAATGGCCATCAGGCCGGTCAATCCCAGCTCCTCGCCCAATGCCGCGTAAATGTAGTCGGAATTTGCGATCGGGGTGATCGACGGGTGGCCCTGACCGAGGCCGGTGCCCATCAGACCGCCGGAAGCCAAGCCGAAAATGCCGGTGACGAGCTGGTATGAGCCGCCGTATTCCTTGTTGTATTGAGCCGCGGAGAACGGGTGGAGCCAGGCGTCCACACGCGAGCCGACGTGGCTGAAGATGCTTGCCGCCGCCACCGCGCCGGCGGCGAAGGCGATGAATCCGATGACGATCCAGCTTTTACGCCCGGTGGCCACGTACAGCATGGACACGAACATGGCGAAGAACATCAGTGACGTGCCCAGATCATGCTGCAGGACCAGAACGCCCATGGAGACGATCCACACCACGATGATCGGTCCCATATCCTTGATGCGTGGCAGTTGGATGCCGAGAATCTTCTTTCCGCCGACGGCAAGCTGGTCGCGATGGTCGAACAGATACGAAGCGAAGAAGAACGCCAGGAACAGTTTGGCGAATTCGCTCGGCTGGAACGATCCCAAGCCGGGAATCTTCACCCAGATGCGTGCGCCGTACTGTTCGGAACCGACCACCGGCAGCATTGGCGACAGCAACAGCACGATGCCGATCACCATGCTGACGTACGAGAATCGCCGCAATACGCGGTAATCCCTCATGAACACCACCAGCAGGTTGGCAAACACCAGTGCGATCGCCAACCAAAGCAACTGTCGGAACGCCACTGTGGTTTTGGTGTCTTGGTCGAGGCGTGCGATCATCGTGACGCCGATGCCCGTCAATACCAGCACGCAGCACATGACCGATTGGTCGGCGTGCGGCTGGAATCGCAGCAGCAGACCCCAGGCGGTCAGGAACAGCGCGCTTACGAACGCGAGCATCCACACATAGTTTTGCGGGAAGCCGTTCGTGGTGCGTTCAAACATCTGGAAGAACGCCACCGCGCACAGCAGCATGCTGAACAGCAGCATGCCAAGCTGTCTCAAGCGTGTTGCGATCATGACTTGTCACCGCCCGACTTGTTGGTCTGCGCGGCCTGATCGGCGGCCTTTTTCGCCGCTTCGTCCTGCTGCTTCTGCTTGGCGGCTGCTTCGTCCTTCGACTTCTGCTCGGCTTCGGCCTTCTCCTGCTGCCTCGCCTCTTGCTTGCGCTTCGCATCGTTCAGCTGCTTTTTAATCAGACGGGTATGGCTTTTCGCTTCGCCGTACGTGTCGAAGGAGATGCCCTGGTCAAGCTGTTCGCGCCAGCTTGGCGGCAGATCGCTGGTCTTCATATTGGTGTCGGTGACGGCATGTGACAGTTTGGCACCGAAGATGCTCGTCGGCACGCCTTGGAAAATCGCCACTTTGCCGTTGTTGTCGCCGATGTAGTACTTGGTTTGGCTCCAACGGTAGGTGCCCACGCCCACGCCGGCAACGCCAAGCAGCACCAGAATGATGATGAGTATGGTGATGATGCGGTTGCGGAATTTGCGCGACCGTTTCGTCTTACGTTCCTCGATATGTTCGTTGCGAATCGCCTTGGCGACTTCCGGATCGTTCGGATCGGCGGAAATACGCCCGTTGCGCTTCTGCACAATCGGAATTTCCCCGGTATCGGTATTGACACGGTCGCCATTGTCTTCGCGGACCGACGACGGCTGCGCGACGCGCTGTTCCGGCTGTTTCGGCTCCTCGTTGGGATCCTTGCCGCTGCGCAGGGCCGCGGCACGCGCCGCCGGCGACTGTTTGCCTTCGCGCAGAGGCGGGGCGGAAGCGACCGGTTCGTTGACGATGTCCGCGATGGTTTCCAAGCTTGCGCTGGCCGCGCCGCCGATCAGCGGCGTCTGATGCGGCAGGTCGAACGCGTCCGCGTCGAGCGCGAGCGTCGCGTCGGCGATCACCGCGGTGACGTTGTCGGTGCTGCCCGCACGCAACGCCATCGATACGAGCCGCTGCGCGCACTCCTCTTGATCGGCGCAGGTGGACAGCACTTCTTCAAGCGTGGAATCCTCCAGCACGCCGCACAGGCCGTCGGAGCACAGCAGCCAACGGTCGCTCGGATGCGCTTTGCGGATGGCGATGTCAGGGCGCGAATCGATGTCGAAATCGCCCAGCACGCGCATCACCACATTGCGTTGCGGATGGTTGCGCGCCTCGGCCTCGCTGATACGGCCGGTGTCGATGAGATGCTGCACGTAGCTGTGGTCGCTGGTCATGCGGACCAGATGGCCGTCGTGCAGCAGATACGCGCGGGAATCGCCGATATGCGCCAATACCCAGTAGCCGGCGACCAGCGCCACGGACGTGACGGTGGTGCCCATGCCGGCAAGACGACGCTCACGTTTGGCTTTGCCGACGATCGCGTCGTGCGCGGCCATGACGGAAGTCGCCATCATATGGGAGATGACCTGCACGTCGCCGTCAACATTGTCCTGTTCGATGTGCGCCAGCGACCGGATGGCGATGGTGGAGGCGGTGTCGCCGCCGGCATGCCCGCCCATGCCGTCGCAGATGGCGATGAGATGTTCGCCGGCGAACGCGGAATCCTGGTTGTTGGAACGCACGGTGCCCACGTCGGAGACGACGGTGGAATACATGAACAATTGTTGCGAAGCGGTGGAAGTCGGCAAAAACGTCACCTCAATTCGAAGGTGGTCGCACCGATGCGCACAGGCACGCGCGCGCCAAGAATCATCGGCGCGTTCAGACGCTGATGATTGACGACGGTGCCGTTGGTGGATCCCAGATCCTCGATGGCCCAACGGCCGGTGGCGGGATCGGTGTAGACGCGCGCATGGTGGGAGGAAACGAATTCATCATCCAGCACCACGGTGTTCGAAGCGGAACGGCCAAGTGTGATGGTGTTGCCGGCCAGAGGGACGGAACTGCCGGCAAGGGGGCCATCGATAATGACCAGCAGAGTTGGTTTGGCATTGGTTGCGGCGCTTGCCGAAGGGGCTGCGGCGGCTACGGGCGCAGGCGATTCGACGGCCTTGCGCGCGGCGCGCTCCTTACGACGATGAGCCCGCGACTTGCGCGGGCTGAGCGTTTCGATATCCCTGTACAGCGAACGTACCGTACAGGCCACGAAGATCCAAAGCAGTACGAGAAACCCGTACTTGAGGATCGCAAACGTTAATTCAGTGAGCATAGAAGGCGGCTCTCCAGGTTGGGGCTGATTACTCCTGCTCCTGCGAGGAGGCCCAGTACAGGATGCGGGTTCGGCCGATGGTGATCGTGTTGCCGTCGAGCAGCGTTGCCGCCTCAACATGATGGCCTTCGACGTACATGCCGTTGGTGGAGTTCAGGTCGCGGGCGATGACGGTGTTGCCGTTGTCGGTGACGTCGATCTCCATGTGACGACGGGAGATGCCGGGGTCGTCGATGACGATGTCGCAATCGGAACCACGGCCGATGATGGTCTTTTCCTCGGTGAGCAGATACTGGTGCTCGCCGATCTCCAGCATCGGGCAATCCTCGGTCTGCGCGTCGGTCGTGACCGGCACGGTGTTGCCCTGCACGGATTCGCTGGAAAGCCGGTAATCGCCCTTGGAAAGTTCAAGATCCTCTTCGAAGATCACCACGACCGGGCCGACGAACGCGTAGTTCTGGCTCTTCGCATACTGGGTGAGGTTGTCGGCAAGTTCATTGGCGAGCGTTTCGGCGCCCCACTCGACGATGTTGTTGAAATCCGGAGTGCTGAGCTTGAAACGGTACTCGTTCGGGGCTACGGTGCGATCGCGCGTGACGGGCATGGCTTCTTTGTCGATCTCGCGTTCCAGAGCGCTGGAAAGGTCGACGGGCTTCAGGTCTTTAGACCCGAACTTCGCGAAAACCCCGTTGACGGCGCCTTCCACGCTCTTCTCAAATCGGTCGAGAACACTCATACTTGTCCCTTTCTGTCCTTGACTATCCTACGCTGTAGCCTGCCGAGCGCCAATTCGAAGGCTACTTGCTTGCAAAAATTTCATGTGAAGGGGGTTGCGTCCGGGGTATTGGCGGCGAGTGGTGCGTGACGGTCGGTAGATTGGAAGGTATGAATGATGCGATTGATGAGTTTCCTGGGCTGAAGGCCCGTACCTTGCGATTCACCTGCGGCGCGCCACGTTCCGCCCGCGCGATCGGCGACGGTTCGCGTGCGCTGTTCCTGCGTTCGGACGGTCCGGAGGACACCGTCACCTCCCTGTGGATGAGCGTGATCGGCAGCGATGGCGATACCGACGAGATTCTGCTTGCCGATCCGCGTACGCTGCTGGCTGACGCCGACGCCGAGGATGTGCCGGCTGAGGAAAAGGCGCGCCGCGAACGTGCGCGTGAAGGTGGTTCCGGCATCGTCGGCTATTCGGTCGATGCGGCCGGCAACCGCGTGACGTTCACCATCAACGGCCAGCTGTTCCTGACGGATATCGCGGCCGGCGTGACGCACGGCATCGCCATCGACGAACCGGAATTCAAGCCGGTGCTGAACCCGCGCATCAGCCCCGACGGACGACACATCATGTATACGACCGGCACGTATTTGGTGGACGTCGATCTTGCGGACGTGTCGGACACGACGGACGCAGGCGAAGACGCGGGCGATGCGGTGTCCATCGTCGCGTCCGTTCCGCAAGACGACGCTGACGACGTTGCCGATACGCAGGACGGCACGAAAGATGACGCGCAAAGCGACGCGGCCGAATCGCAAGCAGGCGAATGGAAAATCGGTCTCGCCGAATTCGCCGCAGGTGAGGAAATGGACCGTTACGACGGCTTCTGGTGGTCGCCCGATTCCAAGTATGTGCTCTTCGAAACCTTCGACGCATCCCACGAACAGACCTGGTACATCGCCGACCCGGCCGATCCGACGAAACCCGCGCAGGCCCGCCGCTATCCGCAGGCGATGACGGCCAACGCCGACGTGCATCTGACGCTGCTGGAACTCGGCTACGATACGGACGGCTGCTACTACGGCGGCATCGCACACAACGTGGAATGGGACCGCGAATCGTACGAATACCTGGCCGCCGTCAGCTGGACCGAAGGCCACGAGCCGCTGCTACTTGTGCAGGACCGGCTTCAGCAGCACGACCAGGTGCTCGCCGTCCACGTGGGCGAGCCTATCGTGACCATGAGCGCGCCGGAAAACGGCTTCACCGACGAGGACGGCAGCGAAGTGGAGACCTTCTCCATCGCCATCCCCGAATACGCGCCCGGCGAAGAACCCGGCACCACGCGCGTGCTTGAGGAACATAGCAACGACTGCTGGCTCGACCTGATCGCCGGCACCCCCGCATACACGCCTGACGGCCGTCTCGTGTGCGCGATGAACGACATGGACGCCGACACGAACCGTCTGACCGTGGACGGCACGCCATTCACACCCAAGGGCCTGCAGGTGCGCGAAGTGCTCGACGTGACCGACGACGACGTGCTGTGCGTGGTGCAGCGCACGCCGGAACTGCTGCCGGCCGCCGATCTGCCGTTCCTGTGGCAGTCCAACGCGGACGATCACGACGCCCGCAGCTTCGACGTGGTCTCGATCCGTTACGACGGCACATGGGAGCCGCTCACCTACCTGCCCGGCCAGTGGACGATGAGCCGCGCCGGCGACGGTTGCGTGGTGACCGGCCGTGGCATGGACGATGCCGCGATGCAGATGCAGCATTGCATGAACGTGCGCACGACGGACGGTGATGGTGATGGCGTCGACGCCGCCGACATGATGTCGATGGTGGTTTCGCCGATCGAAAACCACGCCGAAACCCCCGGTTTCATGCCGAACGTGCGATTCGTCCGCCTCGGCGAACGCGCCCTGTACGCGGCGGTCATCCTGCCGTCGGCCGACAGCGCATACGCGCATGCCGACCAGTTGCCGGTCCTCATGAAGCCTTACGGCGGCCCCGGTTTCCAGCAGGTCGTGGAAAGCCAGTCGTTCTACTGGGACGCGCAGTGGTGGGCCGACCAAGGCTACATCGTGGTCACCGCCGACGGTCGCGGCACCACCGGCCGCGGACCGAAGTGGGATCGCGCGATCTACGAAAACATGAAAGCCGTGACGCTTGAGGACCAAGTCGACGCCGTGCATGCGCTGCCGGACGCGATCGCCTCGCTCGCCGCCGAAACCGGTGTCTCCATGCCGAAACCCGACCTGGACAAGGTGGCGATGATCGGCTGGTCGTACGGCGGCTTCCTATCCGCGCTCGCCGTGCTGGACGCGCCCGACGCATTCGCCGCGGCCTGCGCCGGCGCCCCGCCGACCGACTGGACGCTGTACGACACGCATTACACCGAGCGCTACCTGGGACTCGACCCGGCCACGTACGAACGTAACAGCATCGTCGCGGACGCGCCGAAACTCAGTCGCCCGCTTATGCTCATCCACGGTTTCGCCGACGACAATGTGACGATCGCCAATAGCCTGCGATTGAGCCAGGCGCTGATGGCGGCCGGCAGGAAGCACACGTTCCTGCCGCTCAACGGCATCACGCACATGACCAACGACGAGACGGTGGCGCGCAACCTGTTGCTGCTGCAGCGCGACTTCCTCGCCGACGCGCTGGCCTGACGGCGTTCCGGTGAAGCCACCGTCCTGGTAAAACCATCGTTCCGATAAAGCCGAAGAAAAAAAGAACGCGTCCCCCTGCGATTCGACGGACTGCCAAGTATCCGTCGTGTCACAGGGAGACGCATATCCCTTCTCATTAGGGAAGATAGGACGGTGACGGGCACCTCTGCAAGTAAGGGTGTACCACATCTGTGTAGCACCCTTTGAAGTACCCTTTCGTTTCTCGCGACCGTCGGAGCCGGTCACGATTCGGGGTGTCCGGCAAGGGGTGGCAGGGTTTCGGGCACCGGAATCGGCAGATAGGCGAACAGCGTCCATTCGCCGTCGTGAAGCGTCGTTTCGAGTTTGCCGCCATGCGATTCGAGCTGTTTGCCGAAATACGCGAGGCCGTGGCCTCCTGGACGCATGCCCTCCGTCGGGAAGGCTCTTTCCTGGTTGATCTGCGTGATTTCGACGGCGTTCGGCTTGAGTATCACCGACAGGTCGGCTTTGCTGCCGGACTGGGCATGACGCGCGATGTTGGCGTAGGTCTCGCGAAGCAGATCATTGGCGATTCCGGCCAGGCTCGGGGAGGCGCTTGGCGCACCGCCCGCCACATGGAGGATCGAGGTGATGTCGAAGCCGAGCGCGCGTAGACGCCGGTCGCCGTCGGCCATCGTGGCTTTGAGCAGGTCGGAGAAGGCCTTGCCGTCCGCATCCTCCTCAAGGACGGTGACGTCCATATCCAGTTCGTCGATGACGCGATGCACGTTGGTCAGGGCGGACAGGATGTAATCGTTGACCTGCGTCCATTTGTCGAGCTCATCGCGTCTTTCGTCCGCGTTCTTGCCGTCGTCACCATCCGTCGAGGCGCTGCCATCGCCATCGTCTCCGCCGGACAATGCATCGATGCGACGTTGCGCGACGAAAGCCGCGGCGGACAGATCTCCCGTCACGGCGTCGTGTATGGCTTCCGCGATGTGGTTGCGGCTTTCCATCTCCCGTAATCGCGTCTTCGCCTGCTCCGCCTCCGCGCGGCTGGCGGTCATGGTCGCGTTCCATCGCAAACCGCATCCGAGCATCAGTACCAGGCTGACCATGGCGATGATGGCCACGGGATTGCTGTTGCTCGTGCCGAGGACCAGTTGACGGAACAGCTGGTCGCCTATGGAATAAGCGAGCAGCAGCAGCGCCACAAGGTTGTTGGTTTCGTAGGCGAGCATGCCGAACGTGTAGAGGATTCCCGGCAGCGAATTGACGTCGGCTCCGGGTATGAGCCAAGGTCCCGACTGGCTCATGATCAGAAACAGCAGCGACATCGATTTCGGAAAGAACGGTGACAGCAGCAGCACCGCGATTTCGATGATGGTCCAGACGATCGCCGCGGGATTGTCGGTCGGGGCGAGCAGCAGGCAGAACAGGATCCACCATACGGTGATGACCACGATGGTTATGCGGATCGGATGCCAGAGTTTCGGATGGTCGGCACGCATATGGTTGTGCCAGGAGCGGAAGGCGCTTACGGGTCTGGGTTTTGTGGGTTCAGCGTGCATGCGATCTTACCCACAATGCCACTGCCTGGCGTGCCGTCTTGCAGTTCAGCTTCTTGAGAATGCCCTGCATATGCTTGCGCACGGTGTTTTCGGAGATGTCCAGTCGTTCGGCGATCTCCCTGTCCAGCATGCCGTCGGCGCACAGGGAGATGATTTGCTCCTCGCGCACGGTGAGCCGCGGTGAGGTCTCCTCCTCGCGTCTGATGCGCACGTTGGCCAGGGCGGGAGGTTCGAATCCCTCCATAACGTTGCCTCCACAGAGCCGCTCGATGGCCTTCGCCAGCTGATCGGAATCCTCCTTGCCGATCAGTCCCTGCGCTCCGGCTTCCATCAGCCTGCTACGGTAGCTGTTGATGGAGAAGCTGGTGATGCCCAGAATCGGCAAATGCCTGTCCATGAGACGGATCCGATGGCAGATGGCCGGCCCCTGCAAGCCCTCCATGGACATGTCCAATACAAGCAGGTTGAGATTGTCGTCGTTCCTCTGGCAACGTTCGATCGCTTCGTCGCCGGAAGTGGCCGTCCACACCACGTAGGCCGTGGGGACCTTCGCTTCGATGAGAAGGCTCAGCGATTCCAACGCGCGCGGATCGTTGTCGACCAGCGCCACACGGTGGACTTTGGGTATGGGAGCTGCGGATTTCGTGGGATTCATCGCATGGCTCACTTTCCACACAGCCAGTAAAGCGGCGGCGGGCAGTCGATGATGGCGGATGCGGTTCCCCTCGCCGCGTCGGCGAAGATGGCAGCCTTCCCGTTGGAAGGGGCCATCGTTCCGGCTGGCTGCATGGTGCAGAGCATGACGAATGACACACAGAATGACATGATTTTCATACCGACATTGTACGGGGGAGCGCGTCCACGAGTGAGGAGGCGCGTTCGATCCGTGGAGCCGAAGCGTGGGGCTCTGAAGGCTGTTCATGTGGGATTCGTATGATGAAAGCATGACTCTTAGGCTGCTCGACGAGGCGAATTACGACGCCGAAATGGAAAGCAAGGTGCTGCCCGCGCTGGACGCCTGCATGACGGAAGGATGGATGGATCCAGCCACCGTTGACTGGAACGGCGACGCGCTGCCCAAACTGGACGAACCCGGCCGGTTGCACTATTGCTGTTACGACGCGCACAAATTCGACGTGCTGCGTGAGGACGGCGCTTCGGGCATCTTCCGTGGCGTGGTGGTCATCTCGCATGGATTCACCGAATTCGCGCGAAAATACAGCGAGATGGCATGGTACTTCCTGCTGTCCGGCTATTCCGTATGCATCCTCGAACACCGCGGGCACGGCCATTCCGCACACGACGTGAGCAATCCCAGCCTGGTGTGGATCGACGATTGGCGTCGGTACGTGGCCGATTTCGCAGCCTTCGCCGACACTGTGGGCCGCGAATACGCGTGCGGCGAGCCACTGAACCTGTACTGCCATTCGATGGGCGGCGGCATCGGCGCGGCCGTGATGGAACACTATCCGAGCCTGTTCGACAAGGCCGTGCTGTCCGCACCCATGATCGCCCCCGTCGTCGGCATGCCGACATGGATCGCACGCATCGCTACAGGCGCGTTGTGCGGCTTGGGATTCGGCAAAGCGCGCGTATTCGGTCACACCGATTTTTCCCCCGAACTCGATCTCGACGAGCATAAGGGCGCGTCCGAGGCGCGCGTTCGCTGGTTCCACAAGCAGCGCGTCGACGACGTGGCATGCCAGACCAACGCGGCCACCTTCGAATGGGCGCATCAGGCGATGGCGCTGTCCCGCGCCATACTCAAACCGGACATGTGCGGCGCAATCGAAACCCCGATGCTGCTGTTCCAAGCCGGACGCGACATTTGGGTGCTCAACGGACCGCAGGACGATTTCGTGGAACGCGTGCGCGAAGGTGGCGGATCAATCGAAAAAATACGGTACGGCAAGTCGTTGCACGAGATCTTCTCCATGCCGAACACGGTGGTCGGACCGTATGTGGACAAGATTCTCGACTTCCTCAGCGCGCCCGCGGACAGTCTGTGAGCGGCTGCCACTGCAAGACACATGCGGCGTGTACGGTGTGCGATGAGCGAACAGTGAAGGGGAAGGAGCCGCAGTGGCGGAAAAAACGTTCGAACGCACGCCGAAAGACCTGATTATCGGCATTGCGATGACCCTGTGCGGCGGCGTGCTGTGGGGCGTCAACGCCACCGTCTCCAAAATCCTCATGGGCACGTACCACGCCTCGCCGCTGTGGATCGCATGCGTGCGCGAACTGGCAGCCGGCGTGCTTTTCCTCACCTGCTCGGCCATCATGACGCCGAAACTGCTTACCGGCGCGCTACGCGATCGCAAATCATATCCGCGGCTGCTGGCCACCGCCATCATATGCGTGCTGCTGGTGCAGGTCGCCTACCTCGAATCAATCAACTGGACCAACTCCGGCACCGCGACCGTGCTGCAAAGCCTGAACCTGCTGTTCGTCTTGGGGGTCGTATGCCTGCGCGGGCGGCGACTGCCCGGCGTACGGGAAGGCATCGGCGTGGCGCTCGCCTTCGCGGGAACCGTGCTGATTGCGACCGGCGGCGATTTCACCACGCTGAAACTGCCGTTGGTCGGCCTGATTTGGGGCGCTATCAACGCGGCGTCCACGGCGGCCATGGTGTTTCTTCCGGTCAAGCTCATCGAACGTTGGGGCAACTTCACCGTCAATGGCATCGCGTTCCTGATTTCCGGGCTTGTGCTGCTGCCGTTCGTGCGGCCGTGGGCTACGGCGCCGCAGTTGGATTGGCTGGGTGTGGGGCTGATGGCGTTCACCGTGATCGGCGGCACATTCGGCGCGTTCTGGCTGTACATGGCCGGCGTGGTGCGCGTCGGTTCGATGCGTGCCACCATGCTCGGCACCAGCGAACCGGTGATGGCCACGATTTCCGCGGTGGCATGGACGGACGCGGTGTTCGAACCGACCGATTTGGTTGGATTCGTGATGATTCTCATCATGGTGTTTTTGGTGCGTTAAGTGCCGTGACGGGCGTTGCTTTTCGGGCGGCGGCGTGCGGACAAACAAAAAAGCCGGACACCCACTTACGGGCGTCCGGCTTCGCTTTGCTTAGCGATTACCGTGACTTACGACGTGCGAATATGACGTACGGCAGCTGGAAATCAGCCTTCAATCGCAATCTGATGCTTGGTCTCAACCTGCTGCTGCGCTTCGGGCTTCGGCATTTCCAGGCACAGGGTGCCGTCCTTGTAGCTGGCGTGAATGTCGGAATCCTTCACGTCCTCGCCAACGTAGAAGCTACGAGAGCAAGAGCCGGCGTAGCGTTCGCGACGCAGCCAGCGGCCGTTGTCGTCCTTGTCCTCGTGCGAGCTGTTGCGATGCGCGGAAACGGTCAGATAGCCGTTCTGCAGGTCCAGCGAAATGTCGTCCTTCTTGAAGCCAGGCATGTCGATGTCGACCATGTAGCCCTTGTCGGTCTCACGCACATCGGTGCTCATCATGCCTGCGGACATGTTCGGATCGCATGCGGCTGCGCGGTCCATGTTGCGCCAACCCTCGAAGAACGGATCGTCGAACAGATTGGAGAACATCGTGTCATTCATCAAAGCCGGAAACATTGCCATAATTGGTACTCCTTAAGCAAATGCGCGTTCTGTGCGCGGAGTAATGCGGCTTGGCAGCCGGCCGTGCGATTATCGCTGCGGCGTCACCATCTAGCGACACCGGCGACCGGGTTCGTTGCCACATCCGGAACCCTCCCGGGCTCCTGACCTTGACCTTTCACTTCACCCAACTCTTCCGTGTCCTGCTCATTCCGCGATTATGCTCACAGTGAAATACCGGGAAATGCTTGCGATTGCGTGCGCGGAAAAGTCGTACGGCGAATTTCGTTTTTCTTCAGAATCGGACGCATGGGATTGGTCTGCAATGCGTTACGTATCTGTTTTTCCAACCGGTCACGTGAAGTGTGGTTTTGGGTGGCTATGTGTTCGATTCTGCCGAATTGGTTATTCGGATTGTGTTTTCTGGAATCGGACATTTGTGGTGCTGGTTTTGGGTTTGGATGTCCGTTTGTCTGTTTCTGCTGAGATAGCTGGGCTTTCGGCGCATTTTTAGTACTTTTTTGTCACATTTCATACGTTTTGGATAAAGCAAAAGGGCTGGAATCGTTGGATTCCAGCCCTTTTCGGCCCGTGCGAGCGGGGGGAGTTGAAACATTGGCGGAACATGGACATATAGCCGATTTTGTTGAAATTCCAACGTTCCAATGTCGTTGTGATTCGTTGTGAATCTCACCGATTCACTAGTATTTGTCATATTTTCGTCAGATTTTTGACGGTAGCTACATTTCTGGATGCACCTAAAGCACCACGAAAACGGTAGTGCTTCAAATCAACGTAATTCAGATGCATTATTTTCGCGTCTGGCTATGGATGTATTTTGTACGTTCATGAGCAGGCTGGATAGATTCACATTCATGCCCGGCGATCTCAAAGAAGTCACAGACCCGGCAGTACTTGCGGAAATCAACCGCAAATATGGAGATATAAGCATGGCACCCGAAGAGCAACGTTGGGTCAGCACTGAAGGGAAAAAACGATGGGCAACTGGTGACTATGTATCGACTAACGAGCTTCGGGCGGAATACGCGCGACGCAAAGCGCTGGGCACACTCTGACTGCGTTCTTCAGCGTAACGTGTTACGTCGGAAAAATGCGTTACGCTTTTACTCTTTTGAACCGTTGGAATATCAACGTTTCCGACGTTTTTGGCGTAACGCTTTCCGACGTTTGATTTTCGCAGGGGGATATAGGCCCTGCACCCGAGGTTGCTGTAGAGGGCACACCCGGGGTCCCCGCCCCTACCTATGTCTCATGTTTTCGGCGTCGAATGAACCAACGAGCGTTTAAGCGTTGTCGCGGATCTAGGCGCAACGCTTAAACGCTCGTTTGGTGTGGCTACTTGGCTGTGCCGATGGTCAGTAGTGCGTGGCGGTCTGGATGCGCGATGCCCCAGCCGAGCCGGTAGATCACCCGTATGCCGATTGAGTCCGAAGAGAAGTACGGCATGTCGCTTACCTGCAGTCGAACGTCGCTCACGCTTGCCACGATGTCGGTGGAGTCGATAACCATGAGCGTGTTCTTTGGCATGAACTTCGAGCGGACGAACGGCAGGCCGAACACGCTTGATGCGGTATCGGCGCTCACTGTCGGGTTGAACAGCATGTTTCCGTTCTTGTCGGTGAGTTGCATCAGTTTCGCCCATGCATCATAGCCGAGGAGGACGTGCGAGGGTGCGGCCCCGTGTTCGCCCACCTCCCCGATGGCTTCGAGCAGGGGGGCGAGTGAATCGGTAATCCCCACCTCCGGCTTTACTGCCCCGTCCGTGTTGGTGATGCCTACCGGTGTGCCGTCCGACCCCTTGGCGTTGGTCAGGAACGCCTTGTCTGCGGCGTTGGTGATGCTCCGGCGCATGGTGTCGGTTAGCAGGTTCGTAGCGTCGGAATGGCTGTACGCCTCATAGCTCATTTTGGTGAGCAACGCGAGCTTGCGCGTGTGAATCTCGATTTCTGATAGTGCGGCTTCGGTTTCGCTGATCGTCGCGCCTTCGGCCACCTGCGCGGCCTCCATGTCGGCGCAGAGCGGGACGCGCACGGATGGCGCGTCACCTTCGATGGCGGGACCCTGCTGTGCGAGCGTGAGCGCCAAAGCGGTATTAATCGCGTCCGTTGCCGGAATGTATACAGCATCGGGGAACAATGATTTCTTGGTGTCTGTGTTGAGTGCCATTGTGTTGGCCTTTCTTGTGTCTGCCGTGGCACCTGAAGCTAAAAAAGACGGCACCACGGAACATGTGTGTTGTTCGTGGTGCCGTCTAGACATTCACGGGACGGCCTCTAGCCGTGCCTGAGCGCGATTCTAGCACATTGGCGGGTACCGGTGCGGGTTAGTCCCTTCTGAGCCTTAAGGCGGCCTTCAATGGGTCCGTTTGTGGTGTCGCGTGGCCGGTGCGTGCCGATTGATCGGCCACGGCACCCCGCGAGCGCATGGCGTCGAACACGGTTCGCAGTTTTTCCACGAATTGCTCGATGGCCTTATCGTCGTTCGGGTCGGCTCCGGCGAGGATGTCGCCCAGTCCGGTGATGCCGGTTTGTTCCTCCAATTCGTCCAGTCGTTTTCGGCGGGTGGTTTCCTCGGCCTGTTGTCTGTCTCGTTCCTCGTATTCGGCTATCTTTTTTTCTGCTTCGGCCAGCTTGGTTTCCGCGTCCTTGGCGCGCGTCCGGTATCCTGCGGACTCCTTGCGTAGTTCGCGCACCTGCTTTGATTCCGTGGTGTCCGCCTGTTTCGTGGCCGGTGCCTGTGGTTCCTGTGTGGCGTCGGTCATGGTCAGCCCCTCCAATCCTCTTCGAGCCTCTGGAGGCTCACGGCGATGGATTCCAGGGCGTCCACCATGCGCATGCGGGCTTGCGTGTCCAGCAATGGCTTTACCTGCCCTAGTTCCGTCCGCTGGTTGGCGAGCGCCTCGGGGTTTTTCATTGGTGTTACCAGTGTTTTGTTGTCGTCGAACATTCCTGTTTTCCTTTCTGGTGTTATCCTGCTGTTGATGATGTCAGAGCCCGGCCGGAAGGTCGGGTTCTTTGTTTATTCCGACTGTTTCACGATGATGACGTTTTCCACGTCGCTGGTGGAAGCCACTGTCATGATGGCCTTGAGCTTTTCGAGTTCCTTGCGTTGGCGGGCGCATCGTTCGCGCAATGCCGCGAGTTCTCGCATGTTGGTGTTACCGTCTTCCGGTTTGATTGGCCTATGCCGTCGTTTTCGTGGTTTCGTCGGTTTTGGTTGCGCTGGGGTGCTGTATGCGGGTGTCATGTGTGCTCCTTGATATGCTTGGTGATTGGGTTTGTCGGACGTTCACAACGTTTTCGAGGTCTGGGGCGTCCGGCCTGTCCTTTTGAGTGATCGGGACGGCCATGAAGCTATTGGCGTGGTAGCCATGGCCGTCTTCCTCTATCGGCGTGGCGTTAGCCGGTTTATCAGCGCGGCGTACATCCTGCATCTTTTCTCAAGCAACAGCCGTAAGTCGCGTTCTCTCTGCACGTCCCTTTCCAGCGATTTCACCAGTTGGCGCAACCTCTGATAGTCCAGTTCTCCCGGGTTCATTGCTTCAGCCCCCCATAGCGTTTCGCGAGCGCATTGCGTTCCAGCCATTCCAGGTAGTCGCTAATCTGTGCGTCGTTCCAACCTTGGGAGATCTGCATCTCTAGAACGCAAAGCGGGCAGAACTCGTAACCACTGCGCGGAAGATATGTCTTACTGTCCCCAAGGCAACATTTTCCGTTCTTGAACACGTCACCGCATAATGCGGTCTGCGGTGTGTTCCGATTGTAGATATGGAAGATTCTTGGCGGTTCGTCCGCGCCGGCCCTGCGCTGTTTCGTCTTCGACTTGGCAACGGTAGTCATTTCGCGGCCTCCAGTCCGAAGTAGTCGAGCACGTCGTTAGGCGTGTGCGTCTCCAGCAAATGCCGTTCGCCCATCGTCCCGACATCACTGGTACGGCACGGCTCCGAAACCACAAGAAACGCGCTAGGCTCCGTCTCGCCCTTCATAACGCCATACGCGGCGCTGATCTGCTGGTCTGAATGCTTGAGCACGTCATACGCCCGGCCATTGAGATACGCAAGTGTCGGCTCCAATCGGTTCAGGTTCCGGCGCATACGGCGTGTGAACCTCCGTTCCTTCACGTCCGCGTCCGGTTTCGCTTCGGCCTTCCTCTCCGCGTCCGCGAGCGCCGAACGCAATAGGTTGGCTTCGATGGTTCGTATGGCGTAATCCTGCATGGTGATCGTTGCGCCCATGGACGTGTCCGTTTCGATGTCCTTAAGTCCGTAGACGCGGCTGGAGTCCGTTATCGAGCGGGGTACTAGTGTGGCTCCGGCTTCAGCTAACAGTGCGTCCAGTCGTGTGCGCCATGCCTTGTATACGGTGGTGGTTTCATCTACCCTATTACCACCCTTAATGGCATTGCTGGTAGTGGTGTTCATAATGGTTTTTCCTTTCATGGAATGATATTTTTTTGTGTTTGCACGATTTTGGGTGCCTACCTGCCTACCCGTTGGAATTACTGGGGTTTGGGTGCCTACCTTGGGTGCCTACTTACTGCCTACCGCCTACCTTGGTAGGCTCTAGGAAGGTACCTACGGTAGGCAGTTAAAACCCTTGTGACAGTAAGGGTAGGCATGGTAGGCACCCTAATTAAGTGATAAAGAATAAACGTCCCCGCCACGCGGTCCTTCACGCCTATCCACTAATCCCCCTTTGTAGAGGTCTTCAAGAACATCTTCACACACTCTTTGCTGTGGTTTACTTAACCTGAGTTTGAGTGTTTTAAACGGGACGCCTTCGCGGGCCGGGTCCAGAGTGTCGAGCAGGTCGAGCAATCGTGTTTTAGCGCGTTCGGCTACGCTTCGGTCGGCCTGTTCCTCGGCGTCGCGCTTCACGCTGATCTGCTCCGCCTGAACGTCCACAGCGCTCCGGCGTGACTGCTCCATGCACTCCGCTCGAATCCTGTCGGACACGTCCATGAACAACATGGATAGGTCCCAATCCTCGCGGCTCACCTCCAGCCGGTAATCCATGAGGGCGAGCAGTGCCGCGAATCTCGCCACCAATTCCACGCGGTGCGCATCCAACGCGGTAGCCTGACCAAGGACGCTGAGCCGTTGCATATGGTCCGCGTACTCCGTCGCGGCGGATGGAAACGAGATGATCGTAAGCGGGTAGCCCTCGCGCGCATCCGGCCCGTTCTGGGGCATGTTGTCCAAGGAACCGTACTTAAGCAAGGCGGCGAGCGCGTCCAATCCGTTTCCCTCCGGGATGCGGCACGGGTCATAGGGGAACACTCCAGTTGGCGGCTCGGGGCGTCTGGATGGTGCGTCAGTGTCCACGCTGGGCATGTACGCGAACCGTCCGGCGAGTCCCGTCTGCGCTTCGTCAAACAAGACTCCCGCGTTGTTCGGCTGTACTCCGACCACGGCGGCCAGACGGTAGGCGTATGGTGGTAGTTTGATCTGGAATTGCTTGCCCTTCGTGTCGTCGCCCAACGGTTCGTTGCTGAAGCTCTCCAGCAAGGTTGGCAGTATGGTGCTACCCTGTCGGCTCATGGCCGCCTTCAGGCTGACCACCTCCGGCATGAGCAATAAACAACGGTCGGTCATGACCTTGTCCATGTACTCACCCTTGACGGGTTTTCCGTCACCGTCCGTCGCCGGGACCTTGGCAACGAACTTGGCGGGGATACTCTCGCCCGTCTTCGGTTTGACTTCCTCCAACATGCATAATGGTGGTGAGGGCATGAGGTGCCGGGCCTGTCCCATGGTGCGCCCCTTGCCCGAGCCTGTCGGTCCAACAAGGGCAACGTTGACGTTGAGCGTCATTGGCATGTCATGCGGCGTCAACTGCGCGACCACGTTCGGCGGCGTCAACGCAGACATGCGCGCCAGCATCACGCCAACCAAACCGTAGGGGCTGAGCCTGAGCGCCCGCGCATACCTGTAGGCGTATTCCAGCCACTTGCGAGCGCTGAAGAACGTTTTATCCGCGGCGCCGTCCATATGCTCCGCCCTCCAATCTGCTGTTGAGCCATGCGGCCAGCCTGAGCGCTTCACCCTCAGTCAAGGTGAACTCCCTGCGGGTCAGCGGGTCGGCTCCGATACCCACCGTGATGCCGCCCATGTTCACGTCGGCCTTCAAAAGTTCCGGCTGGGTGAGCGTCACGCCCAACCGGTCATAGGTCGGCACATGCCTGATCTGCAATCCGCTCATATCCGGCCCCCTGTAACGTTGCGGATACGGTTCCAGCGGCTCGTATGGTTCGCCTCCGGCGTTCCGTGCGATACCGTCGCCCATGTACCAGCCCCTAGGCTGGGGTTCGAGTCCGTCTTGCATGGCGCGGTTCCAGTTGAGCAGTCGGTAAAAACCCGCGACATCAGCGCGGCACCCGCTCCGGCGAGCGCCACCAAGAGTGCCGGTAGCGGCTGGGGTTCGGCCAGTCCCGCCACGAGCACCAGGGAGAGCAGAGAGAGCGAGCCGCAAGCGTCGCTCAACGCCTGATAGAGTCTCGCGGTCCTCTGGATAGTCGGTAGAGAACCTGCGTATCTGTCTTGCATCCACATGTGTTTCACTTCCTGTCCATTTCATCGACGATTTCTCAGGCGGTGCCGGCCAGATTGGTGATCGCCTGCGCGGTTGCGAGAATCGCGTATCCGATGCCGATCAGCGCGTTCTGCGTCGGGTTCGTCGTATCGAGCGTGGTTTCCGCCTGGGTGAGATAGTTCAGCGAGCGCTGGGTCAGCTCGATACGTGATGGCGTGGTGCTGTTCATTTCGCGTCCTCTCCGGTAATCCATGCGTCCAGGTCGGAACGACGGTAGAGCGTCTTGTGGGTGCTGGGCTTGCTGAACTTCGGTCCGCGTCCTTGGTATGCGAGCGTCGCAAGCGTCTTTTCTGTGGTTCGTGTGTATTGGGCGGCTTCCTTGCGGGTCAGCCATTCAGTAGTTGTGATTGCCATGTGACCACCTCTTGTTTCATTGTTTATCGATGTATTTCATCGTTGGTAGATAGAATTACCACGTTCCTCGATTAAATACAAATTAGACACGCCAGCGCTGTAGTAAATTCTTCATCGATTTATTAGATTGATGGTCATGGAAGAAAAGAAAAAGCGTCAAGTAAACCAAGTTGCCGAGACTGGGCATACAGTCGCGGCAAACATAAAGCGACTGCGCGGCACCATGCAATACAAGCAATTAGCAGAGAAGCTATCAGAGGTCGGGAGACCAATAGCAGAGCTGGGGCTACGTAAAATCGAGTCCGGCGAGCGCAAGGTAGACGTTGACGATCTCATGGCGTTCGCTATAGTCTTCGGCGTCAGCCCTCTAACCCTGTTGATGCCGGAATACGGTTCGAGTGACATAACCACGCGCATAACCGGCTATCCAGACCAGGTAGGAACTAATGTCGCATGGCTCTGGGCACGCGGTGACGAGCCGCTGGAGGTACCGCAGGACCCCGCGTTAACCGATCATGCGCAGACCGATAGGGCCATAACATTGTTCAGGCTCCACAGCGTCCCGACAATCGACCCGCGATGCACGATCACGCCCGTAGCCGGTTGGGTGCCGTCCGATTCCAACGCGGCGGCGGAACAAACGGCCAGCATGACGAAAGAAGCATTCGAGCTGTCAAGGGCGCAATTGGTCCGTCCCGACTCCAGCGAGCGCTGAGCGATGACCAGCTACGAACAGTACAGTCTCGTCTCCGGCGCGACACGTTGGCGCGTGTGGTGGCGGGACCCAGACCATCGGGGACGATGCAAGAGCGGTTTCAAGACCAAGCGTGACGCAACCGCGTGGGCGGCTAAGAACATAACCACGGCCATGAACGAAGGCCAGTACATAGACCCGCAGGGCGGGCGCGTCCAGATCGGGACGCTTGGCGTGGAATGGATTGAAGCCCACCGGAGCGTGTGGAAACCGTCTTACACGCATTCCATCGAGGTGTCATGGCGCGTCCACGTATGCCCGAAGTGGGGGCGCCGAAGACTGTCGGACGTGCGTCACAGCGAGGTGCAACGCTGGGTCAGCGAGCTGGGGGAAAAGAAGTCCGCCACCGTCACCATTCGTGCGTTGGGCATCCTGCGCGACATTTACGCAACGGCCATTCAGGACGGCAGAATATCCAGATCACCGTGCGATGGTGTCAAACAGCCGCGCAAACCGCGCCCCGTACCCGTGTATCTCACGCCAGCGCAGTTGCGTAGCCTTGCGGAGTGTTCGGGCGCATATGGGCCGCTTATTCTCGTTTTGGGGCTATGTGGGCTTCGTTGGGGCGAGGCTACGGCGCTTACCGTCGGTGATGTCGATTTCCAGCGGCATAGGTTGCATGTGAGCAAGAGCGTAACCAGGGTGGGCGGCGACTTCGTGCTGGGCACTCCGAAGAGCGGCACGGCCAGAGACGTTCCTCTGTTCGGTCCCGTCGCTTCGGCGTTGCGTCCGATCTGCGAGGGACGGGACGCAGCGGAACTGCTGTTCCGTGGCGAGCATGGCGGATACGTCCAGCCGGTCAGCATCGGGAAAAACCACGCGAGCTGGTACACGAGGGCGTTCGAGCTGTCGGGCGTGCCGCCAATCCGCGCCCATGACCTGCGGCATACGGCGGCCAGTATCGCGGTTCATTCAGGCGCTAACGTTAAGGCGATTCAGCGGATGCTGGGGCATTCGTCGGCGGCAATGACGTTGGACCGTTACGCGGATCTCTTCAGCGAGGACTTGGACCTGCTCATAAGCGAGGTTGATACGGCGGTTTCGTCTTCATTCGACGCTGTGAATGAATAAAGTTCGCTGAAAATTGTCATATTTTTTGTCAGATTTTTGGGTTTCAGAGGATATGGAAAAGCCCCGAACCGTTGGCATTTCAATGTTTCGGGGCTTTAAATCATGGTGCGAGCGGGGGGAGTTGAACCCCCACGAGCATACACTCACTGCCACCTGAAGACAGCGCGTCTACCATTCCGCCACGCTCGCAGACAATCGACTAATTTACACCTTTACTATCTGTGGCACAAATCGGCGTGTCGCACCGCCGTATTCGCAAAGCGAATGCACAAAGCGGTGCGACGCGAGGAGGGAGGAGGCCCTGTGGACCTCCAGACGATGGAGCCATCCTTTGTTCAAAAAGCCGCGTTTGCGTAGCAAATGCTCAAGCCCCGCGACTTCCATCCAGCTCCTCTGGCTCAGCCCTTCGAACCGTTCTCGTAGAACTTGGCGAGTGTCTCGTCGCGGAATTCGTTGAAATAGCCGCCGTCGATCGATGCTCGGATATCGTCGAGCAGCTTCACGAAGAAGTGCTCGTTGTGGATCGTCGCCAGCGTGAAACCGTTGAATTCGCGGGCGCGCAGCGCGTGGTCCACGTATGCGCGCGAATAGTGCGTGCAGGTGTAGCAGTCGCAGTCCTCCTCAAGCGGACCGAAATCGTGCTTGAACTGCGCGCGCTTGATGTTGTAGCGGCCGGAACGTGTGAAAATCGCGCCGTTTCGTCCGCAACGGGCCGGGGCGACGCAATCGAACGTGTCTCCACCATTCTCGACACATGCAAAAATATCGTCCACCGCGGCGATGCCGAGCACATGGCGCGGACGGCTTTCCGGCATCGCGTCACAGATCCAGGCGCAGGTGTCGCCGATGATGCGCTTCTCGATCGCGCCGCCGATGCCGACGCCGTCGAAATCGAGCGAAGCGATCTGTTCGGCGGCATGCCGGCGCAGATCCTCGTAATTCGCGCCCTGCACTACGCCGTAGAGCGCCTGATACGGCTTGCCGAGACGTTCCTCGGTAAGCCGCTTGTGCTCGGCCACGCAACGTTGCGCCCAGCGGTAGGTGCGTTCCACGGAACGTTCCTGGTAGCCGCGGGTGTTCATCAGCGTGGTCAGCTCGTCGAAAGCGAACATGATGTCGGCGCCGATCTTGTGCTGGATGCCCATGGAGATTTCGGCGGAGAACCGGTGCAGCGAGCCGTTGAGCGGCGACTTGAACGTCACACCGTCCTCGTCCACGAACGCGAGCCGCTCCTTGCCTTCCGCGATCACGTCGTCCGATTTCATGCCGGTGACGTCCATGGCGAGCGTCTTCTTGAAGCCCGCGCCGAGTGACAGCACCTGGAATCCGCCGGAATCGGTGAACGTCGGACCGTTCCAGTTCATGAATCTGGCAAGCCCGCCGGCTTCGTCGAGCACCTGTTCTCCGGGTCGTTCATACAGGTGGAACGCGTTGGACAGCAGGCATTGCGCGCCAAGATCCTTCATGGTTTCGGGCAGCACGGCCTTCATCGCGGCCTGCGTGGCCACCGGCACGAACGCCGGGGTGTGGATGTCGCCGTGGGGGGTGTGGATGATGCCGGTGCGGCCGTAGCGCGCGCCGCCGCGCCCCTTGCCATCGGCCGCATCTGGCAGGCGGGTTTTCTGCTCGAAGTAGAACGCGTCGCGGCGGCCGGGCTTGCCGGGTTCCGCGCCGCGGGGATGCTCAATAAGGTTTTCGGTCGATGCCGCGCTGGTCGTGTTGCCTGCTGCGTCGTGCGTTGCGCCGGCTGCCGCGTTGGCCGCTGAGGTCTCGTGCGCCACCGCGCCGGTCTGTGGTTCGTTCAAGCTTGTCATGCTCTCAACTGTATGCGATAGCGCCGATTGCCGCGGTGGCGCCATCGGCGGTCGACGGTGGCATCGTATGGGGCAAACTGCCAAGCGATTCGATTGCTACTTTCAACAAACATTCAGGAAACTTCCAGAGCAGGTATCTTTACTCTTAGATAGCAGTTCGAGCGGCACGATTGCTGATCATGTTGAATGCCGCGAGACGAATAAGGAGCAACAATGGCTGAAGATAATAGCGATCAGAACATCGCCCAGCCGCAGGATGGCACGCAGCAGACCGCGCCGCAGACGCCGAGCGAGAACGTCGCCGACGAAGCACAGACTTCCGTTACCGAACCGATTGCAGTGCCGAACGCGGGCGAGCAGCCCACCACCGCCCTTCCTACCGTGGACGCGGCGGATGGCACGGCAGGCAATACCGCTGACGATACGCCGGATTATGCTTCCGCTGCCGGTGAACGCACGGTGATCAACAACGCGACGCAGGATGCGCCGACCGAACAGTACCGTCCGGCGCCCGAATACGGCGCGTACGGTCCGGTGCCGACGCCGCCGGCTGGCGATGCCAGCGGCCAGACCGTCCAGCAACCGCAGTACGGCGCGCAGCAGCAGGGCCAGCCGCAGGACAACCGTCCGTCGTTCTTCGGCGCTTTCGGCAACCCGTATACGACCGGCAATCAGCGGAACAATGGCAATCCGTCCGGCAATCCGTTTGGCGGCTCGTCCGCGCAGAACGGCGCGCAGCAGAACAATCAGCAGCAGCCGCAGTACGGCGCGAACATGCCCCCTGCGGGACCGGGCAACCGCAATCCGTTCGGCGCTCCGGGGCAGGGCTTCCCGAACCAGCCGAACCAGACGCCGGTCGTCACCAAGCAGAAGTCCGGCATGACCAGCCATGTGGTCACCGCCGTTGTGGCCGCACTGGTGTCCGGCGCGCTGTGCCTCGGCGTCGGCTTCACCGCGATCACCAACGGTTGGGTGCATGTGCCGACCTCCAGCTCGCTGTCCGACGTCAAGTCCAACACGTCCGGTTCCGGTTCCGCCAAGGCGAAGTCCGGTACGGCGGTCGATTGGACCGCGGTGGCCAAGGAAGTGTCCGATTCCGTGGTGGCCATCGACGTGGCGACCAGCGACGGCGAAGCCAAGGGCTCCGGCGTGGTGATCAGCGACAAGGGCTATATCGCCACCAATAACCACGTGATTTCCGGCGCGCAGCAGATTCAGGTGACGCTCGCCAGCGGCGCCGTCTATTCCGCGAAGGTGGTCGGCACCGACACCACCACCGATTTGGCCGTGATCAAGCTCGACAATCCGCCGAGCGATCTGAAAGTCGCGGAATTCGCCGATTCCGACAATCTCGCCGTCGGCGAGGCCGTCATGGCGATCGGCAATCCGCTCGGCTACGACGACACCGCCACCACCGGCATCGTGTCCGCGCTCAACCGCCCGGTGACCGTGACCGATGACGACAACAACGCCATCGTCACCAACGCCGTGCAGATCGACGCGGCCATCAACCCGGGCAACTCCGGTGGTCCGACCTTTAATGCGGCTGGTCAGGTGATCGGCATCAATTCGTCCATCGCCTCCACCGCAAGCTCGTCCGGTACTGCCGGTTCGATTGGTATTGGCTTCGCCATCCCGTCGAACCTTGTCAAGCGCGTGGCCAACGAAATCATCGACAATGGTTCCGTGAAGCATGTGGCGCTCGGCATCACCATCAAGAGCTCCTCGGTGGAAGCGGACGGTGTGACCCGCGGCTGCGCCCAGGTGCAGGCCGTGACCGACGGTGGCCCGGCGTCCAAGGCCGGCGTGAAGGCCGGCGACTCCATCGTGGCGTTCAACGGAAAGGCAGTGAACAACAACTACTCGCTGCTCGGTTACGTGCGCGCCTCCGCCATGGGAGACAAGGTGAAGCTGACCGTTGTGCGCGGCGGCAACACCATGGATCTCGAAGTGACGCTCGACCAGGAAGAGACCAAGACGAACTCCTCCAACAAGCAGGAACAGCGTCAGCAGAACAACGGCAACGACGATAACGGCAACGGCCAGAATGGCGGCAGCCAGAACGGCCAGAATGGCGGTAACGGCAACAACGGCGACGGCGGTGGCCTGTTCGATCCGTTCGGTCTGTGGTAAAGCCGGATGCGCGGCATCGTACGGCAACGTACGGTGTGCGGCGTTCATGCCGACAGCGATACGGGTGGCTGCCACCCGATAGGCTGACGGCGAAGCCGCAACCGCAATCCGCGTAATCGCGGAAAACGCTGAACAAGCCGAAAAACGACGGAAAACAAGGGCTGTGCGAGCAATCGCACGGCCCTTTTCGTATGCGCGGAACGCGCGCGACGAACGGAAGCACACGCAAACGGCCGCGGCAATCGCAATGCTCTGTTATGCTGGAAATATCTTTTTACGCCGTGTATCGAGGGTCCGCGCAGGCGGGGCGCCGATGGGTTAACAAGGCGTCCGATACGAGCGTAAGGAGATTCTCATGCGTAGAATCATTTCCATTTGCAAAGAAGTTCCGCTGCTGCCGATCGCCATCATTGCCGCGATTCCGTTGGCATTGCTGGGTTCGTGGCGTCCGTGGGAGGCTGCGGGCGTCTCGCTGACTTTCGGACCGTTCAATCCGGGTGTCGGGCAGTGGATCGTGATCGCGCTGGTCGTGTACACGATTGTGGTGACTGTGATCGGCATGATTGACGATTTGCGGCACGGTCACGTCGGTGTGGATTTGCTTGCGGTTATTGCGATCGCGTCGACGGTGGCGGTGCAGGAATACTGGGCTGCGTGGGCCGTGGTGCTGATGATTTCCTCCGGCGAGGCGATTGAGGAATTCGCACAGTCGAAGGCGGAAGGCAACCTGACGGCGCTGGTTGATGCGGCGCCGCGGACCGCGCACGTGGTGACGTTGCCGGGCGTGGGTGCACGTGCGGCGGCTGCCGGGGCCGACGGTACTGCCGGTGATGCTGAGGGCGACATGACGGCGGACGGCTTTCGCAAGGTCGCCAGTGTGGATGTGCCTAACGCTGCGGAAACGAATAAGTCCACCACCCAAACCAAGCCTTACGACGCGGCCGGCGAGCATTTCGAAACCGTTCCGGTCGACCAGGTCAAGCTTGGCGACGTGATCCTCGTGCTGCCGGGCGAAACGGTGCCGGTCGACGGCGAACTGCTGTCGGGCGTCGCCACGTTGGATCTGAGCAATATCAACGGCGAGCCGGTGCCGCGCGAAGTGTATGCGGGCGCGCGCGTGCTGTCGGGTGCGGTCAACGGATCGACCGCGCTGACGATGCGTGCCACGCAATTGGCGCAGGATTCGCAGTATCAGAAGATCCTCGAACTGGTGTCGTCGGCGCAGCAATCGCGCCCGACCGTCGTCAAAACCGCCGATGTGCTGGCGGTGCCGTTCACCATTCTTTCGCTGGCGATCGCCGGCATCGCGTGGGCCGTCGCAGGCACGCCATTGCGATTCGCGCAGGTGCTGGTTTTGGCCACGCCCTGCCCGCTGCTGATCGCCGCGCCCGTCGCGTACGTGGCCGGCACCGGTCGCCTTGCCAAGGCGGGCATTCTTATCAAAGCGCAGGATGTGCTGGAAAACCTGGGCCGCGTATCGCATATCTTTTTCGACAAAACCGGCACGCTTACCGTCAAGCAGCCGCAGGTCGTGCGCGTCGAGAAGCCGTTCGAAAACAGCTCGCCGTACGACGAGAACCACATTCTGATGATGGCCGGCGTGGTGGAAGGCTACTCGGTGCACATTCTGTCGAAGGGCATCGCGGCGGCCGGGCAGAAGGCCATGCAGGAACTGTACGCGCGCTATGAGAACGGGCAGCGGCTGTGCGCCGAACGCGATCTGCCGGGGCATGGACGCGATTACCCCGTGGTGAAGAACATCGAGGAACAGTCGGGCAAGGGTGTGTCCGGCGAGGTGAACGGGCATGCCGTGCGCGTGGGTCGTTTCGCGTACGTGACGGCCGACGAGGCCGGCTTCACGCATGTGCTGGGCGCAGGGGTGGCGGCCGGTACTGCGGCTGGTGCTGTGGCCGATAGCGCGGTTGGCGATTCGGCGACCGGTACCGCTGCCGGCGCTTCCAAGAAGCCGGAGGTGAATTCGCTGTTCGCACCTCTCGAACCGGACGAAATGGCCGCGTACGTGGCGATCGACGGCAAGCTCGCCGCACGCATCGTGCTGCGTGACGTGCCTCGCGAAAACGCGAAATCGTCCCTTGAAAAACTGCACCGGCTCGGCGTGAAGAAACTGTCCATGCTCACCGGCGACAAGGAGGCTTCCGCACGCATCATCGCGGGCGAGGTCGGCATCGACGACGTGCAATCCGAACTCTTCCCCGAAGGCAAGGTCGCGGCCGTCAAGAACGCCACGGAAGACGCGCACCAAAACCAGCCGGCGTGGGACAAGGTCGTACAGCGCGTGGTCGGCGAATCCATGACCCGACAGGTGACGATGATGGTCGGCGACGGCGTGAACGACGCCCCCGTGCTGGCGGTTGCGGACATCGGCATGGCCATGACCGACGGCACGTCCACCGCCGCGTCCGAATCGGCGCAGGTGGTCATCATGAACGACGACATCGCCTCCGTGCCGCGCGCCATCGCCATCGCCCGCCGCACGAAGAAAGTGATGCTGCAGGCGGTGCTGGTCGGCCTTGGATTGGCGATTATCGGCATGGTCGCGGCCGCGTTCAACCTCATTCCGGTGGTCGTCGGCGCGTTCATGCAGGAAGCGATCGACGTGGTCAGCATCCTGTGGGCGCTCACCGCCCTGCTCGACCGCGAGTAGCGCCGGTTGCGGCGACGAGCCGTGCGGAACTAGGCTGAACCGCGTTGCGCCGTGCTACATCGAGCTGGGCGAGATTTCGCCAGCGATGTTCCGGCGCATCCACGTGCCGAAATCGGCCGCGTCCACGCCCTGCGACAGCAGGAACATGATCTTCGCGTATGCGGCTTCCAGCGTCATGTCGCCCGATCCGATCGCGCCGGCGCGGGCAATCGCGTCGCCCGTCTCGTAATGGCCGAGCAGCACTTCCGCCTGCTGGCATTGCGATGCGATGACGACAGGCACGCCGTCATGCAGCACGTCGGCGATCACGTCGGTCAGTCCTGGCTCGTCGCTCGGCACATTGCCAACGCCGTACGCGCGCAACAGCACCGCTTCCGGACGAGGGTCGAGCATCGCGGCCAATCGCGCGGCGGAAATGCCGGGAGCCATGTCGATCACGGCCACATCGTGACGGGAGTAGGGCAGCGGCGACGTCCAACCGCAACTGGAGCCGGCCGAATCACCCGCATACCAATGCCACGGCGTGCCGGTACGTGCCAGCGGGCCGGTGGACGGCGCCGAAAACCCTTCGAACGCCCAGCTTGACGATTTGCTCACACGGTTGCCGGCGAACAGATGATGGCCGAAGAACAGGCCGACGCCATGAAAACGTCCGCTCATCGCGGCGTTCAGCGCACCCGTGACGTTCGCGGTGGCGTCCGATTCGATTTTGCCGAGCGGATGCTGCGACCCCGTGAAAATCACAGGCTTGCCGAAACCGGTCAGCGCGTAAGACAGCGCGGCGCTCGAATAGCTCATCGTATCGGTGCCGTGCATCACCACGAATGCGTCGGCGTCATCGCGGTGCGCGCGCAGGTCGTCCGCCATCGTCTGCCAATTGTCGGGCGTCGCGTTCGACGAATCGATCAGCGGGTCCAGCTCGGTGAACGAGAACAAGCTCGGGTCCAGATGCGCGTCCTCAATCAGCCGGCGCAGCCAGCCGCGCATATCGGCGCCCGGAACCAGACCGTTCGGTGACTCGACCATACCGATGGTGCCGCCGGTATACGTGATGTGAATGCGCATATGCCCACCCTCTTACGATAAGGACCTTCTTTAGTGAGGGACCGATTGTGATCTTCTGCGATTGTACGTTCTCCTGCGCCGGCACATGGGCCGGGCTGCGCGTTGCGAGGCAAGTAAGGGAATCGCAAGAAAGTGCCGTATGCCCCCTGTTGGAAATGCAGGGAATATATTAGGCTGGAACATATGAGCGAAACCAACGAACTTCGTATTGCTGTAATCGGCGCCGGCCCCGCAGGCGTCTACTCTTCCGATATTTTCCTGCGCCAGCTGGGCAAGCTCGGCGAAGAGCTGGGACTGGGCACCAAGGCCCGCATCGACCTGTTCGAAAAGCTGCCGGTGCCGTTCGGCCTGGTGCGCTACGGCGTGGCCCCCGACCACCCTTCCATCAAATTCATCGCATCCGCTCTCGAGAAGACGCTCGACAACCCAGACATCCACCTGTACTGCGACGTGGAATTCGGCAAGGACGTGACGCTTGACGAGCTGCTGGAACGTTACGACGCGGTGCTGTTCGCCACTGGTGCCGTCGAAGACAAGCCGCTCGGCCTGCCGGGCGCTGACTTGGACGGCGTGTACGGTGCCGCCAAGTTCGTGGAATGGTACGACGGTTACCCGACCGGCGCCCGCGAATGGCCGCTCGATGCCGAGGAAGTCGCTGTGATCGGCGGCGGCAACGTGGCCATGGACGTGGCGCGCGAGCTCATGCGCAACGCCGACGATCTCAAGGCCAAAACCGACATTCCGGACAACGTGTACGAGGGCATCAAGGCCAACAAGGCGAAGACCCTGCACCTGTTCATCCGCCGTGGCGTGGCCCAGGCCAAGTTCTCCGTGCAGGAGCTGCGCGAAATGGAGAAGCTGCCGGGCGTGCAGCTGATCATCAACGAAGACGACTTCGATCTGGACGACGACACTATCGAGGAGGCCGGTAAGGACAAGCTGACCCGTCAGATGGTCGAGGAGCTGTTCACCATCCGCGAGATGGCCGAGGACATGGAAGACGACGGCGACACCGATTTCGAAGGCAACCCGGCGGATCGCAAGTACTACATCCACTTCAATTTCGCTCCGGTCGAAGTGCTGGGCGAGGATGGCAAGGTCGTCGGCATCCGCGTCGAGAAGACCGAGACCTCCGCGGACGGCAAGATGACTCGCACCGGCGAATTCGAAGAGTACCCGGTGCAGGCCGTGTACCATGCGATCGGCTACAAGCCGGCCACCGCGCCGGGCATCGCGTACGACGAGCGTCGCGCGCACCTGGCCAACGCGAACGGCGACGGCCGCATCACCACGGAGGCCTCCGGCGAGGGCGCGCAGGTGCGTGAGCGTCTGTACGCCACCGGTTGGGCCAAGCGTGGTCCGGTCGGCCTGATCGGATCCACCAAGTCCGACGCGCTGCTCATCGTCACCAACATGCTCGAGGACCTGTCCAAGGCCGCCGAAGGCGGTCGCGTGGCCGCTGACCGCGATCCGGAATCCATCGACCGTCTGCTGGCTTCCCGCGGTGTCAAGCCGATCGACTTCGCCGGCTGGAAGAAGGTCGACGCGTTCGAACGTGCCGAAGGCGCGAAGGAAGGCCGCGAGCACAAGAAGGTCATCGACCCGGAGCAGATGCGCGCGCTGGCGCATGCCTGAATCGGGCCGGCTGGAATTAGGGTGGGAGTGCTGACTTCCTGACACCCTAACTCCAAGCCTTTTAACGCAATCTAGTAACGCCCTGCACGTCCGATTCCTCTGAATCGGACGTGCAGGGCGTTAGTTTTTGCCGCTTTAGTGGTCGATTTTCGGCGGACTGGTCGCGTAGCGTGCGTTTTCGATCGCGCAACCGCCCGTTTCTCCAGAATCGGACATACGCGGTCGTTTTGACCTATTACCCCCGAAGTTCGGGTCCATGCGCTAGGCTGACCCCAGTGAAACGCGGTGCGCAATATCATCGCAAACGGATGCGGGCATTGAAATCTAAGGTTGTGAAGTCGGCATGAACTTTGGAAAACACGTCAAGCGCAAGGCACTGTACTGCTGTTCCGTGTCCGTCGTGGGCCTGCTGATCGCCTGCCTGATCGGCTTCGCCATGGGCGTGGGTCTTGTCGATGTGCATCTCGAAGAGGAAGCCCACGCAGCGGCGTCCTCGGGAACGTCTTCGGAAACGTCCTCCACGTCGGGCGCGCTTAAGCAAAACAGCGCGTCGCAATCGCAGACACAAGCCGTCTCGTCGCCGACGCAGGTCGCGCTGGACGGCATTTCCGCAGTCGAGGGCAGCGCCACGATCACAACGCAGGGCTTCACGCTAAGCGCCGATTCGCAGGCCGCCGTGCAGTCTCAAATCGCCACTTTCGAAGCCGACGGATATACCGCATCATTCGTGCTCGCCGACATCACGACCGGCCGCACGATCGCATACAACGCCGATGCACAGATCTATTCGGCCTCGTCGGCGAAGGCGCCATACCTGATATCGCTGTTCTCAACGGGCACCGTCGACCTGAACAGCGTGGCCCAATCCGCTGACGCGCAGTCCGCCACCGTCCACCAGAAGGTCGACGCCGTCCTGCGCAATTCCGACAACGCGTCTTACGACTGGCTGTACAAAACGTATGGCCTCGACTGCTTCAACACGTGGGCCGAACAGGCGGGCGCGGCTTCCAGAATGGGTGATCGCGGCGGGTACCTGTTCACCTCCGCGCGCGACATGGCCAAACTGTGGACCGCCGGATACGGTTTCCTGTTCGCCGGGCAAACGGCGGGGGTGCAGAACATCACGCCCGAATCGCTGCAATGGCTGTCCGGAGACATGACGAATTCGCTGAACTCCTGCATCCACGCGGCCCTTGGCGATGCGGACACCGTGTACACGAAGGCCGGATGGATCAACGGCGAAGGCGATTTGTACGCGCTGAACGATGCCGGACTGGTGATGTCGCAGTCGGGCACGTACGTGCTGGCGGTGCTGACGAACGCGTGCGGCCGCAACGATTTGCTGACCAGCCTGATCGGCACGCTCGACGCAGTGCATTCGGGGGATATGCGGGGGTAATACGTTTCAAGTTGGGGTGACTCTCGCCGTGCCGCAGATAGGTCTATGGCCGATGCTGTAGCGTCGTTGCGTGGCATGTTTCTAGATGTTGCAAATCCACCCTTCAGCTTGTATACAGCAAAATCCCAGCCTGAATTCCTAGGCTGGTGGCCATGAACGGCAAATTGCAGGTGCACGGCCATTGCAATGGCTTGAAAACAACGCTTTTGTTCGCGTTGATGTGGGGCGTCATCATGCTCATCTGGTGGGCGACCGGCGCCAGTCAAAGCACGCTCGGCTACTACATTCTCATCGGCCTGGGCTCCACGTTCGTCTCCTACTGGTTTTCCGACAAACTGGCGATCGCCAGCATGCACGCTCGACAGGTGAGCGAGCAGGAAGCCCCCGTACTATACAAGATCGTCCGCGAGCTATCGGCGAAGGCAGGTAAGCCGATGCCGCGCATCTACATCGCCCCCACCATGAGCCCCAACGCGTTCGCGACGGGGCGCAACGAACGACACGCGGCGGTCTGCTGCACGCAAGGCATCCTACAGACGCTTAACGAACGTGAGATTCGCGGCGTGCTCGGACACGAACTCATGCACGTCTACAACCACGACATTCTGACGTCCGCAATCGCCTCCGCCATGGCCACCGTCATCTCGTACCTCGGCTACTCGCTCATGTATTTCGGCGGCGGCCGTTCGCGTGACGACCGCGACGATTCGGCGTCCGGCGGCTTGGGATTGCTGGGTGTGCTGCTGAGCACGATTCTGGCGCCAATCGCAGCGTCGCTGATACAGATGGCAATCTCCCGCACACGCGAATACGACGCCGACGAAGACGGTTCCAAGTTGACGGAGGATCCGGAAGCGCTCGCTTCCGCGTTGAGCAAGATTTCCGGCGGCGCAGCCGCGATGCCGATGGAGAAGACCGCCGGCACGCAGTCGGTGGCTACGATGATGATCGCCAGTCCGTTCTCCGCGGAGGGCTTCTCGCGCCTGTTTTCCACGCATCCGCCGATTCAGGACCGCATTGCGCGGCTCATGCAGATGGGTCAGGAGATGCGGCAGCAGGGCGTGCAGTCCGGATATTTGGCCGGTGGCTATGCCACGAGCGGCGTTGCGGCGGCGGATATTCGGCAAGGCGGACGTTCTGCGATGGATGGTGCCGGTGGGCCGCAATTTGGAACGCAGTATGGATCCGCGCATGATTCGGGCGGCTCGGCTGGCAGATATTCTCGCGACTATTCGCAGCGGCCGCGTGGTTGAGTCTCCGTGATATTGCGGAAAATTGGTATCGCATGTCGGTCTGTGTCCGCATACGCATCCGTTGCGTGCTAGACTAATGGCTCGTGCCCAAAAGGCACAACCTTGCGGATGTAGTTCATCGGTAGAACGAAAGCTTCCCAAGCTTTAAAGGCGGGTTCGACTCCCGTCATCCGCTCCATTCGAAACCCTTGGAATCGTTGGAATTTCAAGGGTTTTTCTATTGTCGTAAAAGACCCGTGAAGCCAACTTCGCGTCGCGCAACTGTCGGTTGCGTCGCAAAATTTGGTTGCGAATCGCAATGCAACCGCAAGATGGTGGCGTGGAACGCGACGTTTGTGACAAGCTGCTGATGCTTTGCGACATGTTCGGTGTGACGTTGGATGATTTGGTCATGGGCGACGTGTGCGCGTCGGCGGGCCGTGGGGGTGCGGGACGCATGGACTTGGCTGCCGATACGGCTGGTGTGGCAGCGTCGGATGGGGTGGTTGACTCTGCTGTTGGCGCGGTTCCGGGGGTAATCGGGTTCGCGACATCGCAGGTTGCAGGAGTGTCCGATTCTGCAGAATCGGACACTCGTGGAGGGCGATGGGTAGGCTGGAGCCCGTGAACACGAACCAGAAGTCCCCCTCCGATTCCGGCGCAAACCACCCCACCGGCAACTCCTGCAATCCGCTACTCGGCCATGCCACATCACACGCGGCGACACTCATCGGCCTGTTCGCAATCGTCCTGTGGGGCTTCATGGCCGGCCTCGTGCGACTGGTCTCCGAATCGTTCGGCGCCACGCTCGGTTCGGCGCTCATCTACACCGTCGGTGGTGTCATGCTGTTCATTGTGCGCCGTCCGAAACCAATCCGCGAAGCGCCATGCAAGTACCTCATCGCAGGCGGACTCATGTTCATCGCATACGAGGCGTCAATCTCGCTGTCGATCGGCCTGGCCACAACGAACGCGCAATCCGTGGAAGTCAGCCTTGTCAACTACTTGTGGCCGACGCTGCTGGTGCTGATGACCGCAGCGGTATCGCACAAACGTGGTGCGGTCGCCAAAGCGATTCCTGGCGCGGTGATCGCAACCATCGGTGTGGCGATGGCGGTTGGCGGAGAAAGCCTTGATATGCAGGAAGCGGTCCACAATATCGCCAGTAACCCCCTACCGTATGTGCTCGCGTTTGTTGGCGCCTTTATTTGGGCGATTTATGCGACTTTTACGCCGTCGTTGTCCGGCGGTTACGACGGCACGACGATTTTCTTCTGCTGTGTGGCCGTTGTACTGTGGACCATCCATTTCGTTTCGGGAGACGGTTTGCCGGACACGGCGCCCGGCATCGGTGGATATGCTGCGCTGATTGCGTGCGCCGCTTCGATTTCGGGCGGCTACGCGTGCTGGGGATACGGCATGTTGCACGGCAGTATGGAAACGCTTGCGATTGGTTCGTACGCGACTCCGCTGTTTTCCACGGCTTCTAGCACGCTTCTGTTGGGCGTGGCGCTGGGCATGCCGTTCTGGATCGGTGTTGTGCTGGTGGTTGCCGGTTCTCTGATCAACGTGTGGTTTGCACGGTGCCCCTGAGTGTCCGTTTCTCCCGAATCGGACAACCTGGGGTGACCGGATGACGCGTGGGTGGCTGATTCGGGGGAATCGGACACTTGTTGGTGCGTGAGGAGGCGACATGTGGGGTAGTGGCGGCGCAGAGGAGCGCCGGGATGGCGCAGCGGTACGTAAGGGAAGTGACTGGGCAGGACAATGCCCTACGCCTCCACGCTAGCTTAGGTTTTTGCCGGCTGGTCGATGGTGACGAATTCGTGGCTTTGGGTTTTCAGGTCGTCGATGATGGCGGGCAGCGCGTTCACGTGTACCAGCCGAAACCGATCTAAACCGGCTCAAACCAGCCCGTTCAAATCCGCCTCGTCACATCACCTTGGTGGACTCCAGATTGCGGCTCACCCAGTTGTTCAACCGGATCACCGGCTTGCGCAACACCAATCCCAGCAGCAGCGAAGGAATCAGGAACAAGGCGAGATACACCATATCAAGCAGGTACTCATTGCCGTACGATCCGGCCATCGCGGCGTGCATGGCATCGATGGCGTGCGGGAATGGTAGGAACGGGTAGAGCATTTGGAAGAACTTCGGCAGCGTCTCGATAGGGAACGTACCGCCCGAACCGGCGACCTGCATCACCAGCAGCACCACGGCCACGGCCTTGCCGATATCGCCGAACGACACGGTCAGCGTATACACGATATTCGAGAACACGAGCGCGGCAAGCCACCCCACGGCAAGGAACTGCAGCGCATGATTCGCCTGCACGCCAAGGAAATACATGTCACCCAGGCAAACCAGTGTGCCCTGCAGCAACGCGAGCAGTGCGAAGATCGCGTACCGTCCGAAATACTCGTGGTCGAGACGCAGTCCCCAACGTGAGGCGTTCCCCGGGCCGGACGGGCCGGCGACGCGCGGCAGCGTGTCGCCCAAGCCCAGCACATGCGCCTTCTCGCGGTCCGAAATCGTCACTTTCAGCATGGCGCACAGGATGATCGCACCCACCCAGATTGACAGGATCGTATAGAACGGCGCCATGGCCGAACCGTAGTTCGCAATCGGGTACACCGAGACGCGATGCAGTGCGACAGGCGCGGAAATCAGCGTGGACAGTGTGGACGCGTTGGCGGTGGCCAGTGCACGTAGTTCGTCCGATTCACCCGAATCGGACGAACTGGCGTCGTTGCCACCATTGCCACCATCGCTGTTGCCGTCACCGGCGTTCCCGCCCGTCTCCAGCTTCGTGATCAGCTCCTTCACCGTCGCTGCCGACGAGTCGAGTTTCTTCGCGATCGCGCCGAGCGTGGAACGGATGGACGTCACATTCGTCCCCACATCGCCCGTCACATCGTCCAGATCGTCGGCGGTGCCGCTCAGCTGGGTGATTATGCTGTCGGTTTGGGAGATCAGCGTGCTGACTGTGGAGGCGAGCGCGTCGATTTTCGGCTTGACGTTCGTGGCGTAATCGTCGCGCACATTGCTGATCGACTGCTTCGCGGAGGTGATGCGGTTCAGGATCTCCTTGCGGGAGCGTTCCGCGGCTGCGGTATCCTGCGTGACCTGCGTGGAAGCGTCTTTCAGCTGCTGCGCGAGCTTCTGCGAATCGCCTTTGGCGGCTTCCAGCAGCGTGATCTCCCGGTCGATGGCTTCCAGCAGCGCCTGTTTCGCGGAATCACTGTCCGGTAGTTGTTCCACCGATTCGCGCATGTGGTTGAGGCTTGTGATGTACGTGTCGTACAGCGATTCGCCGCTGGAGATTTGTTCGCTCAACGTTGCCAACTGGCTGGCTGCGGTGTCTGAGTCCTTGCCGATCGCGTCGAACGCCTTGTTCACCTTGGCAGCTACTTGGTCGAACGCGCCTGACACCTGGTCGAGCGCGGTGTTCACCGAGGAGGTGACGTTCGCACCTGCAGAAGTGAGTGACGTGGCACCTGATTTGCCTTGCTTCAACGCGTTCTGGGCCTGTTTGCCCGCCTTGGTCGCCGAGGCGAGCAGTTTGCCCGTGGAATCCACGATGTCGTTCGCCGAGCCGAGCAGCTGCGAATACGACGTCACCTGCTGCGATGCGCCGCTCAGCGTATCCGCCGTGGTGGTGAGATTGCCGTTGAGGTTGCGCATGTATTCGGCCATTTGCGGGCTTTGCGAATAGTGTAGGATGCTTGAGGCCAGGTCGAGTCCGACTTGCGCAATCGTTTTGGCGAAGGTTTTGTCGATCGTGTTGACCACGGTTGTCGCGCCCTGATCGGTGATATGCGGGGCGATCGGGTTGATTTTCTCGTTCAGATAGTACTTGAGCTGCGCGTGTTTGATGTCGGGGGAGAACAGCGTCATCATGTCGGCGCTGAAACCTTTCGGAATTACGATTGCCGCATAGTATTCGCCGGATTTCACCCCGTCGATTGCCTTGTCGCTTTTCACGAACTGCCAGTCCAGCTGGTCGTTGGCGTGCAGTGTGCTGATGATGGTTTCGCCCACGTTGACGCGCACCGGTATGAGATCCGACTTGTAACCCTTGTCGTTATTGGCCACGGCGACCTTCAATGCCTTGGTGTTGCCGTAGGGGTCCCAGCTGGCCGCGATGTTGAACCAGGCGTACAGCGCCGGCACCACCACCAGGCCCATCGAGACGATCACGGCGATCACGTTGCGGGTGGCATGGCACATGTCCCGCTTGAAGATGCCCCAGATCATTTTCACTGTTCGTTCCCCTCCTCACGCAGACTCCTGCCAGCATTTCCGTCCGTGTTTCCAGCCGCATACTCAGCCGCATGTTCAGGCGCATGTCCGGCCGAACCACCATGCGCAGCCTCATACAGCCTCGTACGTACGGCATGCATCGGCTTGTAATGCATGCCCGGCCGGAACAGCAGGTTCTCGTGCAGGATCGCGCTGCGGAACTCTTCCGCACTCATCGCTTCCTCGCCCAGATAATTCGCATACCGTTCGCGCAGATACTCCACCACGATGAGATACGTGTCGATGGCGATGATCGAAATGATCCAACCGAGCAGCATGGCGAGCTTCATGCGCGTGATGAATAGCAATAGCAGGAACACGAACGGCAGTACCGCCAGCGCGAGGAATCCCCAACGCACCAGGCGCGGGTACAGGCGGAAGAAATGAATCGCCCGTCTGCGGGCGAGTTCGGGGAACTCCTCGGCGATCTGCTGCGCGGTCTCGGTGAGCCGCAACGGTTCCACCGTGCCTTCGTTATGTTCGGTGATCATCAGATCAGTGTCCGCCAGACGGTTGTCGAACAGGCGGTTGAGGTTCAACGCCAGCTTGCGGACCACCAAGCCGATGAACAGCGCCACAGGCAGATACCAGAACAGCGAGAGCATGTCGATCCAATAATGGTTGGCATACATGCCGCCGATCGGCCCGCGCATCGCGTTGATGCCGTAGGTGAACGGTAGGAACGGTTTCAGACGGCGGAAGAATTCCGGCATCATCTCGATGGGGTAGAGGCCTGCCGCGCCCGGAATCTGGATGATCACCAGAATCACGGCGACGGCCTTGCCGATATGCCGGAACGCCACGGCGAGCGCGTAAATGATGTTCACGTAGACGAACGAGGCGAAAATGCCGGCGAGGATGAACAGGAACGGATGCTCGCATTGGATGCCCAGCGCGAGATCGCCGATCGTGGCGATGATCGCCTGCAGGAATCCGACCGTGACGAACAGCAGCCAACGGCCCATATAGCCTTGGCGTGGCGTGTACATGCGGATCTTCTCATCGCGGTCCACTTCAAGCTTGTAGATCGCGACGAGCACGAATCCGCCGACCCACAGCGCAAGATTCGTGTAGAACGGCGTGACCGCGGAACCATAGTTTTTGACCGGGTAGAGGACCTGTTCGTCCAAATGCACCGGCTCGCCCACGAACGAGCCGACCTCGCTCGCGTCAAGTCCGAGCGCTTGGGAAAGCTGCTGGAACATCGCCGAACTGCTCAACGCGGCCACATCGGTGCGCGTGGTGTTGAGCTGTTTGGCGAGATTGGCGAGCTGTGTCTGCGTGCCAGCAATGGTGGTGTTCGTTTGGGTCACGGTGCGCGACAACTGGTCGAGCAGCCCGTTGCCCTGTTCCAGCGTGCTTTGCAGCGTGGTAAGCGTGCCGGACAGCGACCCATTGGCCAGGCTGAGTGTATCGAGCCCGGTGTTGAGATTCGGCATGACCGTGCCGGTGATGGTCGTGTGTGCGCTCGCCATCGACGCCGTGCCGTTCTTCGCCAGCGTGGTGACATCGTCGTTGAACCCGTTCGCGGTGTTCTTCCCCGCGTTGATCGCAGCCGTGGTGTCCTGATCGAAGGCGTCGATGCGCTGCTGCTGGAACGTCAGCTGTTTGCGGGCTTCGGCGAGCTGCGCGGAAAGATCCTTATACGTTTGGCTGTTCGGATCCAGCTGGCTGGCCTGCAACGCCTTCTCCACGCCGTCGAGCACATTGCCGGTGGTGGCGTTGACGTGATGCATGGTGCTGGACACTTGGTCGAGCGCGTCCTGCGTGGTGTTCAGTCCGCTGAGCACGGTGCCGGTGGCATTGCTCACGTTGACCTGCAGGCCGGACAGTTGCGTGCTGCCGTTGTCGAGCGCTCCGACCAGCGTGTTCGAGAATCGTTCGGTTTGTGTGCGCGTCTCGCTCAGCAAGTCGGACGCCTTGCCGACGGTGTCAAGCGAGTTGGTGATTTCCGAGGCGAGCGCGATGTTGGAGTGTTTGGCCGAATCGATGGTGGTGAGGGCCTTGTCGAGCGTGGAGCGGGTGTCGCGCAGCTGCTGTTGGACGGTTTCGAGCTGGTTGATGGTGTCGGTCAGATCGTTGACGACGTCGCTTTGCGCGCTTTTCACGCTGCCGGTGGTTTCTCCCGCTGCCTCCTTCACTTCCTTTGCCACGGCGTCGGCCACGCTGGAAACGAAAGTGGTGTTGATCTGCTCGTCGATCGTGGTCGCGCCCGTATCGGTGATTTTCGGCGCGATCGCGTTCAGCTTTTCGTTGATGTAGTACGTGATCGACGGTCGGTCGCCTTTACCGGTGACGGTGCCGATTAGTCTGGAGCTGAAGTCTTCCGGCAGTACGATCGCCGCATAGTATTTGCCGGATTCCACGCCTTCGATGGCTTGCTGCTTGGGAACGAAACGCCAGCCGAGCTGATGGTTCTTCTTAAGCTGGTTGACGGTCTGCTGGCCAGCGTCGAGATGGCCGACCAGCGTGGAGGTTGTGCCCTTGTCCTCGTTCGCCACAGCGACTTGGATGTTGCCCGTGTTCGCGTACGGGTCCCAGTTGGCGAGGATATTGCACCATGCGTACAGTGATGGGATGATGGCCACACCCAGCGTGACGACGAGCGCCACGGGGTTCTTCAGAATGCGTTTCACGTCTCGAAGGAAGATGGCGAAAACCTGGTGCATCAAGCCTCCTCGCGGGTATTGGTCGCAACATCTACGTGCGGCGGCATGCCCGTGCGGGAACACCCGGTTGGGCTCTTCGTCGCGCGATCCGGTGGACATTCTATGACTTCCGATGGAACAATCGCAATGGTTTCGCCATGTTTATTGGTCGGTCCCGCAAGTGTCGGGATATGAGACGAAAACGCTCGGCATATGGCCCTAGTGGGGCGGGCGACCTGGATATGGAGCGGACGGTCGGAAAAACGGAAAGGAAAGATGGCGAATGTTGTCACATGACAAGTGGGATAGGGTTGGGCGATAATGGAGGCATGACTATTGCAACGCCGGAACGTTATGCGCAAATGCTGGACGCCGCACGCCGCGGCGGTTACGCCTATCCCGCGATCAATGTGACCAGCACGCAGACCCTGAACGCCGCACTCCAGGGTTTCGCCGAGGCGGAATCCGATGGCATCATCCAAGTCTCCGTAGGCGGCGCCGCCTACTTCTCCGGGCAACGCGTCAACGACCGCGTCACCGGCTCGCTTGCCTTCGCAGCCTTCGCGCACGAAGTCGCGGCGAAATACCCCAACATCACCATCGCCCTGCACACCGACCACTGCGCCAAACAGTATTTGGACGAATGGGTGCGCCTCTTGCTCGACCATGAAGTCGAACAGGTGAAGCACGGTCAGGAACCGACCTTCCAGTCACACATGTGGGACGGTTCCACAGTGCCGCTGGATGAAAACCTCGACATCGCAGAAGAACTGCTCGACAAATCCCAAGCCGCGCACACCGTGCTGGAAATCGAAATCGGCGCGGTCGGTGGCGAAGAAGACGGGCACAGCGCCGAAATCAATGACAAACTGTATTCCACGCCCGCGCAAGGCATCACCGTCGCGCAACGACTCGGCCTCGGCGAGCGCGGACGCTACATGGCCGCCTTCACCTTCGGCAACGTGCACGGCGCATACAAACCGGGCGTGGTGAAACTGCGCCCCGAACTGCTCGACGAAATCCAGACCACGGTCGCGCTCGCGATCAAGGCCGGCGAAATGCCCGACCCCGCGCACTCGCTGGATGTCGCTCCCGGTAAGCCGTTCGCCCTGGTGTTCCACGGCGGTTCCGGCTCCGCGCCGGAGGAGATCGCGCAGGCCGTGAGCTACGGCGTGGTGAAGATGAACATCGACACCGATACGCAGTACGCATTCAGCCGTGCGGTGGCCGGTCACATGTTCTCCAACTATGATTCGGTGCTCAAAATCGACGGTGAGGTGGGCAACAAGAAGCTGTACGATCCGCGATCCTGGGGTCGTGAAGCTGAATCCGCGATGGCCGCGCGTGTGGTCGAAGCATGCAAGCAGCTCGGCAGTGCCGGGCGCGCGCTGAACTAGCCAACGGTCTTTCGAACTGTTTTCGGGCGTTTTCTGGTCTGTTTTTCGGACCGGTTGCAATCCGATTACGGTCGGTCCGGAGCCGTGAGCATCCCTCAGACCCGGTAGAGGGTGAAGAGTAACCTTTGTAAGGCTTTAGGCGCAAGGCTTAAGGCAGAATCGCGTACGCACGGAGGTGCAACAACATGCCTGGAATTGTTTTGATCGGTGCCCAGTGGGGAGACGAGGGCAAAGGCAAGGCAACGGATCTGATCGGCACGAAGGTCGACTACGTCGCCCGCTTCAACGGCGGCAATAACGCTGGCCATACTGTGGTGGTCGGCGACGAATCGTATGCGCTGCATCTGCTGCCGTCCGGCATCATCAGTCCGACGACGACCCCCGTCATCGGCAACGGCGTCGTCGTCGATCCGGAAGTGCTGTTCCAGGAGATTGACGGCCTTGAAAGCCGTGGCGTGGACTGCTCCCGATTGCTGGTGAGCGAAAGCGCACACATCATCGCCCCGTATCACCGCGTGCTCGACAAGGTGACCGAACGCTTCCTCGGCAAGCACAAGATCGGCACCACCGGCCGTGGCATCGGCCCGGCATACGCCGACAAGATCAACCGCGTGGGCATCCGCGTGCACGACCTGTTCAACGCGGAGCACCTGCATGACAAGGTCGAGGCCAGCCTGCATCAGAAGAACCAGATGCTCGTCAAGCTGTACAACCGTCGCCCGATTGACGTGGACGAGACCACCGACGAGCTGCTCAAGCTCGGCGAACGCCTGAAGCCGTACGTGGCCAACACCTCCCTGGTGCTCAACAAGGCGCTCGACGAGGGTAAGACCGTGCTGTTCGAAGGCGGCCAGGCCACCATGCTCGACGTGGACCACGGCACCTACCCGTTCGTGACTTCCTCCAACCCGACCGCCGGCGGCGCCTGCACCGGCACCGGCGTTGGCCCGACCAAGATCACCCGCGTGATCGGCGTCTCCAAGGCGTATGTGACCCGCGTGGGCGAAGGCCCGTTCCCGACCGAACTGTTCGGCGAGGACGGCGAATGGCTGCGCGCCCAAGGCCACGAGTACGGCGTGACCACCGGTCGCCCGCGTCGCTGCGGTTGGTTCGACGCGGTCGTCAACCGTTACGCGGCCCAGGTCAACGGCCTGACCGACATCGTGCTCACCAAGCTCGACGTGCTCACCGGCCTCAAGGAAATCCCGCTGTGCGTGGCGTACGACGTCAACGGCGAGCGTCGCGACGATATGCCGACCGACCAGGCCGAGTTCGCCGCCGCGAAGCCGATTTACGAGTCCATGCCGGGTTGGGACGAGGACATTTCCCAGGTCCATGACTTCAACGATCTGCCGAAGACCTGCCAGGATTACGTCAAGCGTCTTGAGGAACTGTCCGGCTGCCGCATTTCCGTGATCGGCACCGGCCCGCAGCGCGACCACATCATCCAGATCAACTCGCTGATCGACTGAAGCTGATTCGGCTGATTCGTCGATATGAACGTCGGTAACGAACGTCAATGACAAGCGCCGGTGGGCCTGTGCCTGCCGGCACTTTGCGTATGGTGCGTGCGATGGCGTGCGCGTATGACGCACACCGCATACACACCGACGGGGTGCGCGGCGGAGGAACGGAAAAGGGGAGTGCGATGACTGCAATGCCGCCTAACGACAGGTTCGACAGGTTTGACAGGTTCAGCAAACTGGTCCCGCGATTCGACCACCTGAAATGGAAGATGGCCGCTGCCGGCATTCTCGTCGGCCTGATTTCCGGCTTCCTCGTCGTCCTCTACCGTCTCGGCATCGAATACGGCACCGACACCGCGCGCTGGATCTACGCGCGCATCCGCGAAACCCCGTGGCTGGTCGCACCGTGGGCGGTCGCCGCAATCGCAGCCGCGCTCGCCATCGCATGGATGGTCAAAAAAGAGCCGATGGCCGGCGGCAGCGGCATTCCGCAAACCAACGGCGTGGTGATCTGCGGCCTGAAAATGCGATGGCAGACGATTCTGCCGGTTCGCTTCATCGGAGGCCTGCTCGGATCGCTCTTCGGCCTCTCGCTCGGCCGCGAAGGACCGTCCATCCAAATCGGCGCATCGGGCGCGCAGTTCCTATCGCACCGGCTGCGCGGCAAGAAACGTGAGGACGTGCAGGAGCATTATCTGGTCACCGCCGGTGCCGCGGCCGGCCTGTCCGCCGCGTTCAGCGCACCGCTGTCCGGCATGATGTTCGCTTTGGAAGGGGTGCATCGCAGTTTTTCGCCCGCGATTCTGATGGGCGCCACCGCCGCGTCCCTGACCGCTGATTTCGTATCGAAATACTGTTTCGGCCTGCGTCCGGTGCTTGACTTCGGCACCATCGGCCAACTGCCGCTCGGCGAATACGGGTGGCTGATTCCGCTGGGATTGGTGGCCGGTTTGGTTGGTTCGCTGATGAACCGTTCGCTGCTCGGCTTCCAAACGCTGTACGGCAAGCTTCCCGCATGGAGCCGCCCTTTGATCGCGATCGCACTCGCGCTGCCAATCGGCATTTGGCTGCCTGACGTGCTCGGCGGCGGCTCGAACCTGATCGCCATGGCCGAGCATGCGCGCGTCGGCTTGGGCATGCTGTGCGTGCTATTCGTGGCGAAAGTGCTGTTCACCTCCACCAGCTTCGGTTCAGGCGCTCCCGGCGGCATTTTCATGCCGATTCTCGCGGTTGGCTCACTCGCCGGCGGTATCTGCGGCGAGACGTTGCACCAGTTCGGCAACCTGCCGTCCGATTCCGTGGCGATTTTCTCGGTATGCGTGATGACGGGCACGCTGGCCGCGTCCGTGAAAACACCGATCACGTCGATTCTGCTGGCCGTGGAAATGTCCGGCACATTGACGCACATGCTGCCGGTCGCCGCCGTCGCGTTCATCGCATTGCTCGTCTCCGACCTGCTGCGTACGAAACCGATCTACGGCGAGCTGCTGGAACGGTACATGCGCGCGCAAGGCGGCACGACGGCAATCGCCAATCGCATCGACAACGGCATCATGGAACTGCCTGTGGAAATGGGCGCGACCGCGGACGGCAAGCTGATGCGTGACGTGCGCTGGCCGTACGGCTGTCTGGTGATTGGCCTGCGTCGCGGCGAACGGCAGATCGTGCCGCATGGCGATACGCGGCTGCGTGCCGGCGACTATCTGGTCGTGCTGTTCAGCGGCGAGGACGAAAGCGACGCACGGCATGCGATGCGGCGGCTGTGCGACGTGTCCGTCTGACGCGGTCTTACTGTCTTCCATAACCATTCGTAGACGTCTAGGGCCACCCGAAGTTATCCACAGTTATCCATCGAATCGGACATGTTCGATGTTTGGTTGCAACGCACGTGTAGACTCGTACAAGGTTAGGAAGACGGCACCTGCGGCCAGCTCGTTGCCGTATGGCTGGGGTGGAACGACGCTGTCCGCGGAAAGCCAAGTACAAGGGGAACGTGATGGAATCGCAAGAACAACGGGCGGCAGACTCGCCAAACGCGGGTGATGAGCCGAATCCCGCCACACAGTCGATCGACGTCGCCGAAGTGGCGCGCGCGGATGTGCGCCCGTCCGGTGCCGCCGCATCCAAGCATCCGCCGCAGATTCCGCTCGCGCCGATGAAACGCATGCAGGCGCGATTCAACCCTCTTGCCGATGGTCTGATGTATCTCGTGGTGTTCGTCGGCGGCTTCGTCGGCGTCGGGTTCCGTCGTGCCACGGACCTGCTGCTGCCGTCGGTGAACGGTTCGCCGTTCGTGGTGGGCACGTTCGTGTCGAATATGCTCGCCTGCTTCCTGTTTGCGATGCTGACCGAATACATGGCGACCGCGTCGTGGCTGCGCCGCAGGGTGCGGCAGGTCGTCAGCCGTGGCGTCGGGCTTGGTTTGCTTGGCGGACTGTCGACGATGTCCGGCGTGATGTTGGAAACCATGGAAGGCATGCGCGAGCAGCGTTTCGGCAGCGCGCTCGGCTATCTTGCGGGAAGTTTCGCTGGCGGTCTGATCGCGGCCGCGGTTGGCGTGGCGCTGATGCAGGCGTTGCTGGCGCGCGGCACACGCAAGCGGGTCCGTAACGCGATCGCCGATGTCTCCACGGCTTCCGTATCCCCAATGTCCGATTCGGGCGCTTCGGACGCGTACGGCATCGTGCAGGACGTCCAGATGACCGACACTGCAGTATCGGCTACGCAGAGTGTTACGCAGACGGTCCCCATGGCCGATTCGGGCGAATCGGACGTGCCGGCCGCGCAAAATGTGCAGAACAACGTGCCGGACGCGCAGGGCGTGCGCCACGTGAAGGTGGCGGATGCGGCGCATTCGGCCGCGCAGGCCGCGTTGGAGGCCGCGCAGGCGGCACAGCAGGCGGCCCAGGTCGCCCAGCAGGTCGCGCAGACCGGGCAGGTGCCGAAAATCGAATCGCAGCCGCAGTCATCGCAACCCGTCGCACCTCTGCCCAGCTTCGAACCCAAGCCGGTCACCGCGGAAATCCCGCTCGTCGCCGACCCGACCACAGGGGAGGTGCGCTGATGACCTGGATGATCTGCCTGTTCGGCGGCATCGGCGCCATGGCCCGTTATGTGCTTGACGTGTCGATCCAACGCAGCTGGAACCGTGACGGCAACCACAGCTTCCCCCTGGCCACGCTCGTCATCAACGGCGTCGCCTCCCTGTGCGCCGGCATCGCCATGATGTCGTACTATGCGCAGTCGGTTGATATGGGCACGGTAATGACGTTCGTTGTGGGGTTCCTCGGCGGATTCTCAACATTCTCGTCGGCGATCAACGAGGTGCTGTCGCTGATTCGCAAACGCCGTTTCGCCATGGCCCTGGGCTATGGCGCTGCCACGGTCGCGGTGCCGCTCGCCTGCGTGGCGTTCGGATTCGGCATCGCCATGCTGGGCGGCCACGCATAGCTGTCACCGGCTCGGCCGCGCGTAATTTTCACGTTACACGGGCGGTCATCGGGTAACGTTCAGGAAATCTGAGCGCAACCGCGCGAGCTGTTTCCTCTCCTACGTTGTGAAAACAACAAGAGAGGAAAAACCTATGACAGCCGTAACGTATCTCACACGGCATCGTCGACCGGGAATCGTCATACTCTGTTCGATTGTCGCCGTTCTCTCGATGCTTTTCGTACTCCCTCCCGCCATCGCGTCCGCAGCCGATTCCGGCGCGCAGGCCGTCGATGAATGCAATCCGACCGCCAGCAACGGCTGCGTCAACGGCATCCTGCAGGACGCCGACAAGAAGCCGATCGCCGACGTCACCATCACGCTGTCCGGCAAGGCAACGGCGGAAACCAAAACCGCTGCCGACGGCAAGTGGGCGTTTTCCGTTGCCGATGATGGCGATTACACCGTCACCATCGACGCGTCCGTTGCGAAAGAGCACGGCCTGAAGGCAAGCAGCGCGACGGTGACGATCAGGAAAGCCAGCTTCGACAAGCAGCGCGGCGTTGTCCGATTCGACCAGGCGGGCGATTCCGCCGGCAGCGGCACGTCCGGCACATCCGGATCGTCCGGCTCGGCAAACGGCACGAAAGGCGCGACCGGCACATCCGGATCGACGGCGGCCACGCAATCGCCAGTCAAAAAAGACGGCTCCAATGTCGGCAAACGCATCTGGCAGCAACTGTATTCCGGCATTATCTTCGGCCTGATGCTGGGCCTCATGTCCGTCGGCATGAACCTCGTCTACGGCACCACCGGCCTGCAGTCGTTCTCACACGGCGAACAGGTGACGCTCGGCGGCCTCATGGCATACGTCGGCACGCAGATGCTACACATGCCGCTCATCGCCTCCGCCATCTTCGCCATCGTCATCGGCGCGCTGACCGGCTTCATCCAAAACGAAATCGTCTGGGGGCCGCTACGCAGACGCCACGTCGGCACCATGCAGCAGATGATCGTCACCATCGGCCTGTCCATGGCGTTGCAGTACACGTTCCAGTTCTTCTTCGGTGGCGACATCAAAGGCATCGTCAAATCGGTGCCGGACAGTTTCCAGCTCGGACCGATCACCACCGACATGCCGACGCTGGTCTCCGCGCTGATCGCCATCTGCGTGATCGTCGGCGTCACCCTGTTCCTCTACAAGACGCGACTCGGCCGCGCCACACGAGCCGTGTCCGACAACGCGGCGCTCGCCGCGGCATCCGGTATCAACGTGGATCAGGTGGTCCGCGTGGTCTGGATCCTCTCGTGCGCGATGGCAGCCCTGTCCGGCGTGCTGCTCGGCGTCTACCTGAACGGCATCTCCTGGAACACCGGCGCGACCCTGATCCTGCTGATGTTCGCCGCGGTGACGCTCGGCGGCCTCGGCACCGCCAACGGCGCGTTGATCGGCTCGCTGGTCATCGGCATCGTGGCGGACATGAGCTCGCTCGTCATCCCCAACGATATGCGTTACGCCAGCGCGCTGGCAATCCTCATCATCGTTCTGCTGGTGCGCCCGCAGGGCATCTTCGGCAAGCAGCAAAGGGTGGGCTGATCCATGGACATCATGACAATCATCTCCAACGCGGCGGGCGAGCTGATCGCCCCGACCACGGCGGCATACGTACTCGCCGCCATCGGTTTGAACATTCACTTCGGCATGACGGGCCTGATGAACATGGGCCAGGCCGGTTTCATGCTCCTCGGCGCGTACGGATTCGCCATCACGCAGTCGATGGGCTGCAACCTGTTCGCCTCCGTATGCGCGGCGCTCGCGCTCGCGGTCATCTACGCGCTGCTGCTGGGCATTCCGACGCTGAAACTCGGACCCGACTATCTGGCCATGGTCACATTGGCCGCCGCGGAAATCATCCGCATCATCGGCAGATCGACGGCCATGACGAACTTCACCGGCGGTTCCGCAGGCATCTCGCCGCAGGACTTCACCGAGAAATTCGAATCGCTTTCGCCGCTGCCGGACGGTTCGACCACGTTCCTGCTGTGGACGTACAGCAACAACATCGCCAACTCTTGGTGGCTGCGCATCGTGGCATGGGTTTTGGTGGTGATCGCGGCGCTGCTGTGCTGGCGCTGGTTCCACTCGCCGTGGGGCCGCATGCTCAAGGGCATCCGCGAGGACGAGAACGCGATCCGTTCTCTCGGCAAGCCGGTGACGCGATACAAGATGGAATCGCTGATTCTGGGCGGCCTGTTTGGCGCGATCGCCGGCATCATCTTCGTCCTGCCGCGTTCCGTACAGCCCGATTCGCTCGGCCGCACCGTCACCTTCTACGTGTGGACGATTCTGCTGCTGGGCGGCGCGGCCACGATTCTCGGCCCGGTGCTTGGCTCCTGCGTGCTGTGGGTGCTGCTCACCTTCGTCAAGGAGGTCATGCGCAACACCGTTCCCGAAACCCTCATCTCTTCCAACCAGATCGAAGCCCTCGGCTGGGTGATCGTCGGCGTGGCGCTGATGTGCCTGGTGATCTTCAGACCACAAGGCCTGTTGGGCGACCGAAAGGAGTTGGCTTTCCATGCCTGAACCAACGAATTCTCCGACCACTGGCGTGCAGCCGGCCACGCAACCCGCAACCGGCGTGCAACCCGTATCCGGTGTGCAGCCCGGCGTACCATTCCAGGACCTCACCAAATGGGCCACCAAAGCTCCGGAAGGCGAGACCCTCATCTCCACCGCCTATCGCGACAAAGTCACCGACGATCTGAAATTCGTCGAAAACAAGCCGGGCGTGCACAAGCCCGACCCGATCCTCGTGGCCGACAACGTGACCCGCAAATTCGGCGGCATGACCGCCGTGGACGTGAGCCACTTCGAAATCGAACGGCACGGCATCACCGCGCTGATCGGACCGAACGGCGCCGGCAAAACCACGTTCTTCAACCTGATGACCGGCTTCGATACGCCGAACACCGGCACCTGGCAGTTCGACGGCAAGGACATGGCCCACGTGCAGCCCGAAAAAGTGGCGCGCATGGGCATGGTCCGCACCTTCCAGCTGACCAAGGTGATGAGCCGTCTGACCGTGCTCGACAACATGCTCCTCGGTGCCCCCGTGCAGCCGGGCGAAGGCATGTTCCGCGCGCTGTTCCCCGGCATGTGGAGGAAGCAGGAGCAGGCGAACATCGAAAAAGCCGAGGCGCTGCTGGAACGCTTCCTGCTGATCAAAAAGAAGGACGATTACGCCGGCGCGCTTTCCGGTGGCCAACGCAAGCTGCTGGAAATGGCACGAGCGCTGATGTCCGACCCGAAACTGGTCATGCTGGACGAGCCGATGGCCGGCGTGAACCCCGCGCTGAAACAGTCGCTGCTCGACCACATCATGGCGTTGCGCGAGGAAGGCACCACAGTGCTGTTCGTCGAACACGACATCAACATGGTGAGACACATCGCCGACTGGGTCACCGTGATGGCGGAAGGCAAGATCGTGGCCGAAGGCCAACCGAAGAGCGTGATGAACGATCCGGCCGTGATCGACGCATACCTGGGCGCCCACGCGAACGTGGACCTGGGCGACGATTCCGTGCTGGAAGACCTGAAGGAGGCCTGAAATGAGCGACATCGCAAGCGTGGCCGACGAGCCGCTGACCCGCGCGCAGATCCACATGGGCGAGCCCGAAGGCGAACCGTTGCTCGACGCGGTCGATTTGGTGGCCGGATACATTCCCGGCGTGAACATCCTGAACGGCGCATCCCTGACCCTGCATGAAGGCGAGATCGTCGGCATCATCGGCCCGAACGGCGCAGGCAAATCCACCCTGCTCAAATCATTGTTCGGCCTGGTGCACATCCACTCCGGCAAGCTGCTGCTGAAAGGCGAGGACATCACCAACCTGCGCGCCGACAAACTCGTCTCCCGTGGCGTCGGCTTCGTGCCGCAGACCGAAAACGTCTTCCCCAGCCTGACCATCGCGGAAAACCTGCACATGGGCGCGTTCCAAGCACCGAAACTGTTCAACGAACGCTTCGACTACGTGTGCTCCATCTTCCCCAAACTCGGCCAGCGCAAGAACCAGCTCGCCGGCCAGCTTTCCGGCGGCGAACGTCAGATGGTGGCCATGGCCCGAGCCCTCATGATGAAACCATCCGTCCTCCTGCTCGACGAGCCCTCCGCAGGCCTGTCCCCAATGCTCCAGGACGAGACCTTCATCCGCGTGCGCCGAGTCAACAAAGCCGGCGTATCCGTGGTCATCGTCGAACAGAACGCCCGCCGCTGCCTGCAGATCTGCGACCGCGGCTACGTCCTCGACCAAGGCCGCAACGCCTACTCCGGCAAGGGCCGCGACCTGATGAACGATCCGAAAGTCGTCTCCCTCTACCTGGGCAACCTGGAAGAAGAGGTTCAAGAGGAAGGAAGGTAGGACCCAGGAAATCGCGGAACGGAGCGTATACCGCCTTTCCTTGCCGCTCGACGTACGTTCGTACGCCTTCGGGCTCGGACGGCGGTCTCCGCACGCGTTCCGCGATTTCCCCCTATGATTCAAAATTCTCAATTCCGATTACCGCTGTTGGGACACTGCCCGACAGTGGCTTCGGCATGCCTGAAAACAAGCTCAAAACCTTGTGTTTCCAACAGTTTTCGGGCTTCACCTTCGGTTAACTTCACGCATACACATTCGGTTTCCTCGGCACTTATAGTGCGATTCAAGATGGTCGAGCAACACATCTCGATAATCGTCACCAAGGGTTCGGCAATCAGCGGAGCCAAGAGAGGAAACGGTGATTCAAATGAAGAAGATCAACATGAAGGGCATGAGGAAACTGTCCATCACAGCCACCGCCATGGTGGCCGCCGCAGTCATGGCGCTCGCCGGCTGCGGCTCGTCCGGCACGGCCGATTCGGCTGCGTCCGGCTCGTCCGGCAGCGCGAAATCCGATACGTTCATGGCGGCCGGCCTGTTCCCGCTGACCGGTTCCATGGCGTACCTCGGCCCCGCCAACATCGCCACCATGAAGCTCGCGCAGAAAGACATCAACGCGGCTGGCGGCGTGCTCGGCAAAGACATCGAAATCACGTCCGCCGACACGTCCGACGCGGACCATGCCGACCGGAACACGTCTTCCGCGCAGTCGGTGCTTGCCAAGAACCCGTCCGTCGTGGTCGGTCCGCCGTCCAGCTCCGTGGTCAAGAACACCTACAAGCAGGTCACGTCCGCCAAAGTGCCGATGATTTCTTCGGGCGCCACGTCCACGGCCTTCTCCGGCCTTAGCGACTACTTCTTCCGCACCATTCCGCCGGACACGGTGCAGGGTGCGGTCCTGGGCCAGATCATCGCACAGGATGGCGTGAAGAACCTCGCCATCGCGGTCTTCAACGACGAATACGGCACGTCCCTGCGTGACGTGGTCGTCAAAACCGTCGAAGACGCGGGCGTGAACGTCGTCTACGGCGAAAAGGACACGTTCGATCCGACCGAAACGAACTTCTCATCGATGGTCACGGCCATCAAGGCCACCAACCCCGACGCGACGCTCGTCATCGCCTTCGACCAGACCGTGCCGCTCGTCAAGGAGCTCGCCGCCCAAGGCCTCGACACCCACAAGCTGTACATGACCGACGGCAACACCGTCGACCATTCCGCCGACTTCGACGCGGGCCTGCTCAAGGGCTCCACCGGCACCATTCCAGGTGCCCACCCGACCGAGGAATTCCAGAAGAACGTCAAGTCCTTCAACGCCAAGGTCACCGATTTCACGTACACCGCCGAAACGTATGACGCGATCGTGCTGGCCGCGCTCGCCGCGCAGAAGGGCGGCGCCACGGACGGTACGACCGTGCAGAAGAACCTTATGGCCGTCTCCGGCTCCACCAAGGGCAAGGAATGCGATTCCTACAAGGCTTGCCTCGCCCTGCTGAAGGACGGCAAGGAGATTCAGTACAAGGGCCAGACCTCCATCGGCGCGTTCAACGACGCGCATGATCCGAGCTCGGCTTCCATCGGCGTCTATAAGTACGACGCCGACAACAAGCCGGTCTTCGACCACTCCCAGGAAGGTTCCGTACCGAAGGCATGACGGTCGGTTCGTCCGTGGTGCGGACTGACGTGATGGCCGGACGTGACGGCTGACGGCCAGGCCACGCAACGCAAGGGGCGGTGCGACGCAAGCGAGATGATCGCAAGTGTCGCACCGCCCCTTTTGCGGGCGGAACGCGTGTGGAGTACATGCGGAGCGTGCGTGGAAGATGCGTGGAACGCGTCGTGAAACATACGTCGTTCACGGGTGAAAAAGTGGATTTTTCGGGGGAATTGAAGAGGGGGAGGGCGTCTTTCGTCAATTGATAGTTCATATTGTGCGGACGATTGCAAAGAAACGTTACAGATGCATGTAAAATAACACATAATATCGCGATTTGTAAGGAAACATCCCGACGATGCGGGGGAGAGGTGTTGGGCAATGGTCGGCATGCGTGACGTGGCGAAAGAGGCCGGGGTCTCGCTGAGCACGGTTTCGCTAGTGGTCAACAAGACGGGCTACGTGTCCGACGACATGCGCGCGCGCGTCAAAGCCGCCATGAAAGAGCTCAATTACGTGCCCAACGAGCTGGCACGCAACCTGTACAAGAACCGCACGAACCTGGTCGGCGTGATCGTGCCGACCATCCGCCACCCCTTCTTTGCCACCCTTACCGCGCATCTGCAACGCGAGCTGGCCGCGCAAGGACTGCGCACCATGCTGTGCTCCACCGCCGACGCGGAAAACGGCGAGGTCGAATACGTGGACATGCTGCGCCGTCACATGATGGACGGCATCATCGTCTGCTCGCACACCACCCATCCGAACGATTACTGGACGTCCATCCACCGCCCCATCGTCGCCTTCGACCGTGTGCTGGGCGGCGGCATCGCGTCGATCGGCTCCGACCATGAGCAGGGCGGCCGGCTCATGGCGCACATGCTGGTCAACACCGGCGCGCACCACGTGGTGATGATCGGCGGCCCGCGCGACCAGTTCTTCGATTTGGCGGCGCGCAATGGAGACAGCCCGGACGATTTCGACCTGCACAAGACAACGTTCCCGGCCGTCCGCTACTACCTTACGTTGGAGCAGGAGCTGAAAGCGGCCGGCGTGCGGTACGAGTACGTCGAAGCCGGCAATGTGGAGGATTTCCAAGGGTATAAGAACGCGGTGAATGCTGTGCTCAACAGTATGCCGGTGGACGGCGTCGATGCCGTGGTCAGCTCCGATATCGGTGCCGCGCTTTGCGTGCGCGAAGCGATGCGGAGGCATATTTCGATTCCGCGCGACCTGCAGATCATCGCCTACGACGGCACGTATCTGACCGACCTGGCCGGTATGAAAATGACCGCGGTGGCGCAGAATTTCGACAAAATCGCGCAGGTCGCGGTCGGCAATATCGTTCGTGCGATCGCCAAGGAAGGGGATGCCAAGGCAGATACGACAAGCGCCACGGGACGCAAGCCGTACGAGCCGGACGTGCTGATTCCCGTGACGCGCAAACTGGGCGATACCACGCGCTAAGCGGGCCGTATCGCCCATCATTGGACGGGCCGTTTTACCTGCTAAGCGGGTCGTTTCGCCTTATTCGTAATCGCCGGTCGGACCGATCTTCAACGCGTCCTCGTGCGTGCGGCCCGAATGGATCGCATCGTTGATCGCCTGGATCTCCGCCGCATCCACGGCAAGTGCGCGCCCGTCGATCGCGCTGATCGGAATCGACCATCCGCCGTGCGTCATGTACAGGCTGTCCGCTTCGCGCAGCTCGGCGATCGGCAGCTTCCTGTACTCCGCCTTCTTGCCCTCTTCAAGCGCCCAGGCGAACATTTCGCGCTGTGATGTGCCATTCAGAATACCGATGCGCGGGTCGGGCGTGACGAACGTATCGCCATAGCGTGCCACAATCGACGAATTCGGGCATTCCATCGTGTAGCCGTCCTCCGTGAACAGAATCGCGTCGCCGACGCCACGGCGGGCGCATTCGCGGTGCACGGCGCAGTTGAACGCGTAGCTCAACGTCTTCGCGCCGTTGAGCAGCCACGGGGCGCGTGCGGTGATGTCCGACGGGTAGCCGCGCGTCATCGAAGCCATGGTGATCGGCTCCAGCGAATGCAGCGTGCCCTTCGCGTCAAGGAAGATGTAGACGGTCGGCGTGCGGTCGGCCGCCTTGCCCACGCCGGTGTCCGGATCGAGACCACGGGAGACGATGATGCGCAGCATCGGACCGGGTTCCGGATCGTCATACTGGTCGATGACCAGCTGGACCGCGCGGGTGAGCGCGGGAATGTTCGGCTCGGGCATGTCCACCAGGCGGGCGGAATTGGCGAGACGCTTCAGATGGTTCTCCAACGAAACCGGGAAACCCTTCCATACCGTGGTCGCTTCGAAAATGCCGTCGCCACGCAGTGCGCACAAATCGAACGCGTTGATGATGGGGCTTTCCGGATCGACGAAACGAACCAGATCCGCGTCGGGCGCCACGCCTGCGCCTCCGAATAGCGTCTTGCCGTTACCGACTGCCAGAACGATCGAACTCATGGGAACCTCTCTTCCGCGCTCCGCGTCTTTTGATTGCCGCTTTATTGCTGTTGCGCTGTTGTGTTGCGTCAGCGTTCGCGTGCGTCTTCGGCGTCCAACCTAACCATGGTTTGTTTCCACTTGGCACCGCCAATTTGCAATGCGGAAACATACGCGTCATGAATCGCGCGGCTTCCGTAACGTTCGGCGACCAAGGTGAGGGAAAGCGACTCTGAACGTCCGTTTCTGCGGAATCTGATTTCGGGGTTCGTCGGCAGTTCGTTCGGAAAAGGCCGGACGGCGGCCGACGGGAAAGGTGAGCGCAATGGTGGATGGGATGTCCGATATGGGAACAACCGAACTTGGCGCGGCGAGCACGCCCGAACAGGCGCGCGCCGCGTTCCGTGACGGCCTGGTCCGCCCGACCTGCGGCATCGCGCAAGGCTACGCGCAGGCGAATCTGATGATTCTGCCCAAGGAGCAGGCATTCGATTTTCTGCTGTTCGCGCAGCGCAATCCCAAACCCTGCCCGCTGCTGGAAGTGATGGAGCCGGGCGTCACCGCACTCGTCACCGCGCCGGGCGCCGACATCCGTACCGACGTGCCGTTGTACCGCGTGTGGAAGCGTGGCGAACTGGTAGCCGAAGTGCCCGATATTCGTGAGTATTGGCGATCCGATTTGGTCACGTTTGTGATTGGCTGCAGTTTCACATTCGAGTTTCCGCTGATGGAGGCGGGCGTGCCGGTGCGGCACATCACGGCAGGCCGCAACGTGCCGATGTACGACACGTCGATCGAGTGCCGTTCGGCCGGCGCGTTCCATTCGACGATGGTCGTGTCGATGCGTGGCATTCCGTCTACGCAGGTGGCCGACGCATGCCGGATTTCCGGCTATTACCCGTCCGTGCACGGTGCCCCCGTATGTGTGGGCGACCCGTCCGCGATCGGCATCGGCGACATCATGCATCCCGACTATGGCGATGCCCCCGTGTTGGAGCCGGGCGATGTGCCGGTGTTCTGGGCGTGCGGCGTGACCCCGCAGGCCGCGGTGATGGCGTCCAAACCGGAATTCGCGATCACGCACGCGCCGGGGCACATGTTCATCACCAGCAAACGCGATTTGGAATACATGGTGTGAGGCCGAGCGGCAGGTTGCGGGGCGCGGCATGAGATGCGTGCTGCGGCGACTGCGGCAGAAGGAATGTTGCGGCGGCGGAACACTACGACAGCGAAACGACGGAAAGGCGACGGAAGGAATGGAAACGATGGCTGTGCAGGAAACAGACGGAAGGCAGACGGCTATGCGAATCGATATGAACAGCGATATGGGCGAAAGCTTCGGTCGTTGGACGCTCGGCGACGACGAGGCGCTGCTCGACGTGGTTTCCAGCGCGAACGTGGCGTGCGGCTTCCATGCGGGCGACCCGTCCGTCATGCTGAGAACGTTGTCATACGCGGCGTCGCGGGGGGTAATGGTCGGGGCGCATGTGGCGTACCGCGACCTGGCCGGATTCGGGCGCCGCTATGTGGACGAGTCCCCCGACGAGCTCAAGGCGGACGTGATGTACCAGATCGCCGCGTTGGAAGGCATGGCGCGGTCGGTCGGCGCGCAGGTGCGGTACGTGAAACCTCATGGCGCGCTGTACAACCGAATCGTCCGCGACGAATCGCAGGCCGCCGCCGTGGTCGAGGCTATCCGCAGCGTGGACGCATCGCTGGCGATACTGACGCAGCCGGGCGCCGTGGTCGGCCGCCTGGCCGCGCAGGCCGGGCTTCGTGTGTTCCACGAGGCGTTCGCCGACCGCGCGTACAACGTGGACGGCACGCTGGTGTCGCGCCGTTTGCCGGATGCAGTGATCGCCGATCCGGCCGAAGTGGCGGCGCGCGTGCTGCGCATGGTGTGCGAGCATGAGGTGGTGGCAATCGACGGCACCGTGGTGCCGCTCAACGCCGATTCCGTCTGTGTGCATGGCGATTCGCCCTCGGCTGTGGCGATGGCGCGTGCCGTCCGCGCCCGCTTGGAGTCGGAAGGCGTTGCGATACGCGCGTTCGCAGGCGACGCAGCCGCATCGGCCGCGCGGGATTAAGGCGGTGGCGACATGCGATTCCTGACCTGTGGCGCGGACGGCATACTCGTGGAGCTCGCCGATTTGGACGAGACCCTGCGGGTGTTCGCCGCGTTGCAGAGCGCCGTGAAACATGCCGTGGAACAAACTGCGGAATCGCCCGAGCGGGCCGCACAGCCGAGCGCGACCTCCGTTTTCGCCGGCGTGAAACAACTCATTCCCGCTGCGCGCACCGTCTACGTCGCCTTCGATCCGCTGCTTTCGTCGCGTGTCGAACTGACCGCCGCGATTCGCGCGCTGAACGTTGCCGCCGACATGGAACGGTATTCCCGAATCGTTGAAATTCCGGTGATTTACGATGGCGAGGATATGGCGGACGTAGCCGACCTGCTGGGCATCTCCGTTGACGAGGTTGTGCGCCGGCATTGCGATACCGCCTGGTCCGTGGCGTTCGTCGGCTTCGCGCCCGGTTTCGCATACCTGACCGGCGGCGACCCGATATTCGATGTGCCACGCCGCAAAGTGCCACGGCTGAGCGTGCCCGCGGGCGCGGTGGGGCTTGCCGGCACGTTTTCCGGCGTGTATCCGCGCGTCAGCTCGGGCGGCTGGCAGTTGCTGGGCCACACGGAAACGCCGATGTGGGACGAGCGGGCCGACCCGCCCGCGCTGTTGCAGCCCGGCGACACCGTGCGTTTTACGCCCGTGCGTGACGCCGTTTCCGGCGGTTCGGCTTCTGTTTCTGCCTCTGTGTCCGATTCCGTTCAAGTTTCGCAGGCGCCAGATTCCATGTCCGTCTCGGCCTCGACTCCGGCTCTCGAAGTCCTCCGCTCGGGCCTGCTCACCACCTTCCAAGATGATGGCCGTGTCGCCGCGAACATGGGCGTGACCGGTTCCGGCGCCGCCGATCGCACGTCTTCCCACTTGGCCAACGCACTGGTCGGCAACCCCGCTAATACCCCCGTGTTGGAAATCACCGGTGGTGGCGTGCGCATGCGTGCCATCGGCAGTGTGGTCGTGGCGGTGACGGGCGCTTCGGCGGATGTGACGATTACCGGAAGCCGGCAATCGCAAGATAGTCAAGGCGGCTCAAACGGCACGTTCACCCCAAATTCCCCCGGTGGATGCAGTGGCCGGACCGTCTTGAACGCATCGAACGATGCCGCCGACCGCACCACAATCGCCATGCAACAACCGGTTCTGCTGCGTGACGGGGACGTGCTGTCAATCGCCCCGCCGACCAGCGGCCTGCGCGATTATGTGGCCGTACGCGGCGGTTTCGGCGTCGCGACAACCCTCGGTTCGGCTGCAACGGACACGATGAGCGGCATCGGCCCGCGCCCGATCGCAGCCAAACAGCGGCTCGCCATACGTACCGCGTCCACGGCGTGCGATGCCGGCGTCGGCCTGCCGCAGCCATGGCCGACCGACCTGCCGAAACCCGGCAGACCTACGGATTTATACGTGCGATTGGGACCGCGCGACGACTGGTTCACCGCAGCCGGCCTGTCCGCATTCCTGACGCAAACGTGGACAGTGACCGCGCAGTCGAACCGTGTTGGCCTGCGACTTTCGGGAGCGGCACCCGTGGAACGCACCGACACGCGCGAACTGGCCAGCGAGGCCACGCCATCCGGCGCAATCGAAGTGCCGACCAGCGGACAACCGGTCATTTTTCTGCGCGACCAGCCTGTAACCGGCGGATATCCGGTAATCGCCGTGCTTGAACCGGAATCGTTGGACGTGGCCGGGCAGTTGCCACCAGGCGCATGCGTCCGCTTCCACGTCGTTTCCGCCCATGCCACGTCTACTCCGCAACCTGCGTACCCCACCAAGGAGGTTCGATAATGCCATCCGCATCGACTGCACCATCCTCAACGGCGCTCCCATCCCCGTCGCCATCATTGTCGTCGCCATCGCCCGCAACCCCGAAACTACGGCGCATCCTCATCGCCAACCGTGGCGAAATCGCCATGCGCGTCATCCACGCCTGCCATGACACCGGCCGCATCGCCATCGCCGCCTATGCCGACCCCGACGCGGACGCGCTGTTCGTGCACGCCGCCGACGAGGCCTACGCACTGGGCGGATCCGACGCGCAAAGCACGTATCTCAACATCGCGGCCATCGTGGAAACCGCGCACAAGGCGCATGTCGACGCCGTCCACCCCGGGTACGGTTTCCTTGCCGAAAACGCGGAATTCGCGCAGGCGGTCATCGACGCCGGCATGACGTGGATCGGTCCGCAGCCCGCCACCATCCGCGCGCTCGGCTCGAAAGTCGAAGCGCGCCGCATCGCGGCCGAAGTCGGCGCGCCCATGGCCCCCGGCACCACGGAACCGGTGCACGACCCCGCCGAAGTCATCAAGTTCGCCAAGGAACACGGCCTGCCACTGGCCATCAAAGCCGTCTACGGGGGTGGCGGTCGAGGTCTGAAAGTGGTGCACCGGCTGGAAGACGTGCGCGAGGCGTTCGTATCCGCCACGCACGAGGCTGAGCTGGCGTTCGGCAACGGCGACTGCTTCATCGAACGATTCCTCGCCCGCCCGCGCCACGTCGAAGTGCAGATCCTCGGCGACGGCGCGGGCAACGTTGTGGCCGTCGGCACGCGCGACTGCTCGCTGCAGCGCCGCAATCAGAAACTCATCGAAGAGGCACCAGCGCCGTTCCTACCCCCTGAAACCACCCGGGCGCTGGAAGACGCGGCCGTCGCCATCTGCTCCCGTGCGCACTACGAAAGCGCCGGAACCGTTGAGTTTCTGGTCGATCCGGACGGCACGATGTCGTTCATGGAAGTCAACACGCGTATTCAGGTCGAACACCCCGTCACAGAAGAGGTGACCGGCGTCGATCTGGTGGCCGCACAGCTGGCGATCGCCGAAGGCGCGCATGTCACCGACATTCCCGGCTTGGAACACGGCACCCCCGTTCCGCATGGGCATGCGATCGAGTTCCGCATCAACGCGGAGGATCCATCCCTTGGTTTCGTACCGTTCCCCGGCATCGTCGAGCGGCTGAACGTGCCGACCGGACCGGGCATCCGCTTCGATTCCGGCGTTGCGCAAGGCGGCGCGATTCCGGGGCAGTTCGATTCGATGATCGCCAAACTGATCGTCTCCGCGCCGTCGCGTTCGGCCTGTCTGACGCGCGCCCGCCACGCATTGGATGAGCTGGCGATTGCCGGCGTGCCAACGGTCCGCAAATTCGACCGGGCCGTGCTCGAACAGCCAGCTTTCGTGGCGACGGACGGCGATTTCGGCGTCTACACGCGCTGGATCGAAGAGGAATTCCTGCCTTCCGTGGACGTGCGCACGCTGGCCGACGGCAAACCGGGTCGCCGGGCCGCAGCGCCCGAACCGGTGGAAAGCTGGGTCGAGGTCGATGGCAAACGCGTGCGATTGGGCCTGCCCGCTTCGCTCGCCTCCGTCGCCGCGCTGGGCGCGGGGCTGGCCGGATTGGCTGGAGCCGGCGCAACGGGGGACCCTGTCCTCACGTCCGATTCTGGCGAATCGGTCATCCAGGCCCTGCTGAACGCCTATCAAAAGTCCGTTCCAGCAGGATCGGGCACGCAGACCGCCGCAAACTCGGATATCGCAAGCACCCAAGACACCCCTATCGAATCGACCATCACCGGCACGGTCGTCCGCTGGCTCGCCGATGACGGCGCGCACGTTGAGGAAAACGAGCCGATCGTCGTACTCGAGGCGATGAAGATGGAAACCGAAATCACCGCCCCCGTTGCCGGCATACTGCACCGATCGGCGCAGGTCGGCGACACCGCGCAATACGGCGACCCCCTCGGCGCCATCGGTTAACGCGGCGGCCGGCTGACACGGCTGCCGGCCGTCGGGTGAACCGCACGCCCCTTACACGCAACGCATCGCAATCGCAAAAACAAAACCCAGACCACGGAAGGAACGCAACATGAGCATGCTGGATTGGCGGTATTATCCGAAAATCGCGCGTATCGCACGCATGGCGGGAGCCGACGTCGGACGCGGTTCCGAAACGTTGATGACGTATTCGCGCGGTGATTTGTTCCGAGCCGCACGCCACTTGTCGGGCAGCAAGGAAGGTCGGCCCGCCCGCGCGCTGGTGGTCACCGGCTTCTACATTCCGAAGGCCGCGCAACCCGCTGCGGAAACGGACGGCCCGTTGGGTGCGCTGGAAGTATGCATGGCATTGCGTGCGATTGGCGGCGACGCATGGCTGGTCAGCGACGAATGCTGCGCGCCGGTGATTCGCCCGTCCGCATTGGGTTTCCTGCCGGACGACCACGTGCTGATCGCGCCGAATGCCAATCCCAAGGGCGGTTTTGACGCCTGGCTCAACGGCGTCATCGACCTTGCCAAAACCGAACATATCGATACGCTCGTCTACATCGAACGCGTCGGCCCGGCGCGCGACGGCAGCCCGCACAACATGCGCGGCATCGACATCACCGAATGGACCGCGCCGCTGAGCCAGCTCACGCTGCTCGGCCTGCACACGATCGGCGTGGGCGACGGCGGCAACGAGATCGGCATGGGCCGTGTGGAGGACTACGCCATCGAAGGGGTGGTCGACCACGGCGAGAACATCGCCTGCACGGTGCCGACCGACCAGCTGGTGGTGGCCGGCACATCGAATTGGGGCGCGCACGCGCTTGTCTGTGCGATGCGCGCGTTGGGCAGCAACGCCGTCGACCCGTATCTTGAACCGACGTGGCAGGAGCGCGTGCTGGACGTGATCGTCGAATACGGCGGCCTCGACGGCGTGCATATGACGAACGTGGCGACCGTCGACGGCCTCGAACCCGACCGCTACTTTAAGCAGGTCGGCCAGCTTACGGACTGCGCCCGCAGCTGAAGTCCTGTGCCCAAGGCTGAGGGCCCTGCGCTCGCGGCTGCCCCCGCATGTCCGTCGCTTTCGAATCGGGCGCCGGAGACATGCGCCGCGATTCGGCCGAAAGCCGGTTCGACACGCCCGAACACCGGTTGCGGTTTTGGTGTCGAGCCCCATTTTGCGGTAATATCGAACCGGTTCGACACAACCGTGGGAATGGCCGTAAGGACTCCCGCAAAGAATCTCGCAACGACTTTTTGGAACCGAAGGAGGCTCCATGAAAAACAAGGTGCAGCTCATCACTTACGCCGACCGCCTTGGCGACGGCACCATCAAGTCGATGACCGACATTCTGCGCACCCGCTTCGACGGCGTGTACGACGGCGTTCACATCCTGCCGTTCTTCACCCCGTTCGACGGCGCCGACGCGGGCTTCGACCCGATCGACCACACCAAGGTCGACGAACGTCTCGGCAGCTGGGACGACGTCGCCGAACTCTCCAAGACCCACGACATCATGGTCGACGCCATCGTCAACCACATGAGCTGGGAATCCAAGCAGTTCCAAGACGTGCTGGCCAAGGGCGAGGAGTCCGAATACTATCCGATGTTCCTCACCATGAGCTCCGTGTTCCCGAACGGCGCCACCGAAGAGGATCTGGCCGGCATCTACCGTCCGCGTCCGGGCCTGCCGTTCACCCACTACAAGTTCGCCGGCAAGACGCGCTTGGTCTGGGTGAGCTTCACCCCGCAGCAGGTGGACATCGACACCGATTCCGACAAGGGTTGGGAATACCTCATGTCGATTTTCGACCAGATGGCCGCCTCCCACGTCAGCTACATCCGCCTCGACGCCGTCGGCTATGGCGCCAAGGAGGCCGGCACCAGCTGCTTCATGACCCCGAAGACCTTCAAGCTGATCTCCCGTCTGCGTGAGGAAGGCGTCAAGCGCGGTCTGGAAATCCTCATCGAAGTGCACTCCTACTACAAGAAGCAGGTCGAAATCGCATCCAAGGTGGACCGCGTCTACGACTTCGCCCTGCCTCCGCTGCTGCTGCACGCGCTGAGCACCGGCCACGTCGAGCCCGTCGCCCACTGGACCGACATACGCCCGAACAACGCCGTCACCGTGCTCGACACGCACGACGGCATCGGCGTGATCGACATCGGCTCCGACCAGCTCGACCGCTCGCTCAAGGGTCTCGTGCCGGATGAGGACGTGGACAACCTCGTCAACACCATCCACGCCAACACCCACGGCGAATCCCAGGCAGCCACTGGCGCCGCCGCATCCAATCTCGACCTCTACCAGGTCAACAGCACCTACTATTCGGCGCTCGGGTGCAACGACCAGCACTACATCGCCGCCCGCGCGGTGCAGTTCTTCCTGCCCGGCGTGCCGCAGGTCTACTATGTCGGCGCGCTCGCCGGCAGGAACGACATGGAGCTGCTGCGCAAGACCAACAACGGCCGCGACATCAATCGTCACTACTACTCCACCGCGGAAATCGACGAGAATCTCAAGCGTCCGGTCGTTAAGGCCCTGAACGCGCTCGCGAAGTTCCGCAACGAGCTCGACGCGTTCGACGGCACGTTCTCGTACACCACCGATGACGACACGTCCATCAGCTTCACCTGGCGCGGCGAAACCAGCCAGGCCACGCTGACGTTCGAGCCGAAGCGCGGTCTCGGTGTGGACAACACTACGCCGGTCGCCATGTTGGAATGGGAGGATTCCGCGGGAGACCACCGTTCGGACGATCTGATCGCCAATCCGCCTGTCGTCGCCTGACGGAAAATTTCTTGCGATTACGTATTTTCTTGCGATTACGTACGGCCTTGCGATTGCGTTCCACCTTGCGGTCGCGCACCCGGTCCGTCGCACCCGGTCCGTCGGGCGGACGGCAGTGGCCGCACGTGTTGGTATCGTAAGTTGCGTTGAAGAATCGCCCGAATGCGCTGAAGCAATGCGTCCGGGCGATTTTCGTATGTGTCGCTCGTAGCGGGCGGGCGCATGCGTGGAGTATCGAAGCACATGAAACGCGACAAGCAGAAAACGCGATAAGCCAAGAAAACAGCAGATATGACCGAAGACAATCAGAATAACGAATTCAAACCGCAGCCGCTGCCCGGCCAGGTGTTCATCCGCCCGGGCATCGACGATCGCCCCGATTATGAGAAGACCCTGACTCCCGAAGCGAAGGCGGCCATGCGCCGGCTGTCGGTGCAGCAGCATCCGCGTATTCCGGAAGCGTCCAACGAGCGTCCGGAAACCCAGGCCGCGCGCATCGCATCGGAAGGTGGAGCGCCCCTAACCGCGGCCGCGCATCTTGACGTGGCTGTGCCGAACCTCGAATCGTCCTTCCTCGACCTGCGCGACCCGATGACCGCTCCGGACGGCACCAGGCCGACCGCAATGCAGGCCAACCGGCTCGTTGCGGGTTTTGCGCTTGGCTCAATGCTGCTGTCCGCTCCGATGGCGGCGTTCAACACGGTGCTCATTCCGCAAACCGTCAGCCGTTTGTCGGGAATCAACCGCGTCACGGATTTGGCGATGCTCGTCATCGCAGGTGCCATCATGACGTTCCTGCTGAACGCATGCATCGCCGTCGGTTCCGACCATTCCTACTGCCGGTTCGGGCGCCGTACGCCATGGATCGTCAGCGGCAGCGTATTGGCGGCTATCTGCATGGCGATTCTTTCCGCATGTGATTTTCTCCCGTGGGCCGTGTTCTTCTGGCTGGCCACGCAGGCCGCGTATGCGATGGCGGCCATACCGTTCGCCGCCGCGTTCGGCGAACGTGTGCCTGACAAGTTCCGCGACCGCGCCGATTCGTGGCACGGCAAGGGGCTGGCGCTTGGCCAGCTGGTCGGCGTCGCCGTGGCTGTTGCGCTGACGCCGCATGCCGGTGGCGAAGGTTGGGATGGCACTACGGGTTTCGCGATGCTGGTATTCGCGGGTTGGCTTGTCGTCGCGGCCGTCGTTACGCTGTTGGTACTGCCGTTCGAAGGGGCCAGCAGCTACCTGCCGCGTAGGGATGTTGAGAAAGGCGATTTCTTCTCGCAATACCGTCCGCCGCAGAACGCGCCGAAGTTTTCTGTGGCATTCGCGGCCCGCATGTTCGCCGTTGCGGCCACAGCCGGAATCGCCGTATATCAGTGGTATCTGGCGCCGAATATCGTCGGCAATACCGATGAGGCCGGTTTGTTCGGCATTGCCGGTGCCGGATCGGTGGTTGTGGTCATGGCCATCTGCACGTTTGTCGGTGCTTTGATTGCGGCGTTGCTGCTTGGCCGCATCGTCAGCCTGTTTGGCGATCTGCGTATTCCGGCCGTCGCGTCCGCCGTGTTGTTCATGGTCGCTGCGCTGCTGCCGTTGCTGATGGACGACGGTTTCCTGGCGGTTGCGCTGTACGCCCTGCTTGCCGGCTTCGCATACGTGGTGTTCGACGGCGCCAGCCAAAGCTTGGATCTTGCGATGCTGCCGGATGTGCGTTCCGTGGGCCGATCGCTTGCCGCTTATAGTCTGGCCAATACGTTCGGCACGATACTGGGCGTCGCTGCCTGCGCCGCGGTGATTGTGGCGACCGGTGCCACCGTGCTGATCTTCGCTGTCGCCACTGTTTCGATGCTGTTGGCGGGTCTGCTGACATTGCGGTTGAAATCGCAACAATGACGGCGACTATGACGGTGCTAGATCGCCAATGATTGGAAAATAAAGCGAAACGGCGCGTCCACATAGTGAACCTTTAGTGGATAGGGGAGATGGACGCGCCTATGTTTACGGCTTAGTTCGAGCGGAAATCCCGCCCGGGGAAATGACTTTGCGAAAGGAGGTTCGCCACGATGAACGGAATGGTTGCACGCGTACTGCTGTCCGCACGAATTATTATTCCGCTTTCGTTGGCGGACTGATTCGAGCATTGCGGCTTCAATCCCTCGCCAACGAAGGCAGGGTTTGAGGCGCGCGTAGCACACACGTTGATGGCCCTGCATGATGCGGGGCCATTTTTGTTGCAGCCCACAAGGCAGACGCAGCGAAAACCTTTTGAAGCCGGCCGGCATAGCGCACAACAGAAAACAGAAAAACTACAAACAACATCGTTATCGGCGGAAGTTGGGAACCGGTAACAGGACGTACAGGGAGTACATCAATGAGTACAGTCGAAGCGGCCGCTGGCAAAGCGCAGGCGATGGTCCGCGATTCGGTCAAAACCGTGATCGCAGCATCCATGGTCGGCACCGCCATCGAGTTCTACGACTTTTACGCATACGGCACCGCCGCTGCGAATTATTTCCCGAAGGTGTTCTTCGGAGACACCACCAATCCGACCGTCGCGCTGCTGGCCAGCCTGCTGACCTTCGCCATCGCGTTCATCGCCCGTCCGCTGGGCTCGTTGGTGTTCGGCCACTTCGGCGACCGTATGGGCCGCAAGACCACGCTGGTGGTCTCCCTGCTCACCATGGGCATTGCCACCTTCCTGATCGGCTGCCTGCCGACCTACAACCAATGGGGTGTCGCGGCCGTCGCCGTGCTGTGCCTATGTCGCTTCGTGCAGGGCATCGGACTTGGCGGCGAATGGTCCGGCGCCGCGTTGGTGGCCACCGAGAACGCTCCGGAAGACAAGCGCGCGCTGTACGGCTCCTTCCCGGAGCTGGGCGCCCCGATCGGCTTCTTCCTGTCGAACGGCACCTACTTCCTGCTGGAGACCTTCAACGACAATGACGCGATGCTTGCCTGGGGCTGGCGCGTGCCGTTCCTGCTGTCCTCCATCCTCGTGATCGTCGGCCTCGTCGTCCGCGTCCAGATGGAGGAGACCCCGATCTTCCGTATGGCCCAGGAGCAGAAGAAGGTCGTCAAGTCCCCGCTTACCGAAGTGTTCAAGAAGAGCTGGAAGGAAGTCATCCAGGCCACGTTCCTGGTGGCCGTCACCTACACGCTGTTCTACACGCTGGCAACCTGGTCCCTCGCTTGGGGCACCAAGACCGTCGAGCAGGGTGGTGGCAACCTGGGCTTCAGCAACCAGGAGTATCTGCTGATGCTGATGATCGCCGTCTGCGTATTCGCCGCGTTCATCGTGATCTCCTGCGTGAACGCCGACAAGTTCGGCCGCAAGCGCGTGATCATCATCTCCTCCTGCTGCCTCATCGCCTTCGCCCTGCTGTTCCCGTTCCTGCTTGATCCGGCGGTCGTCGGTCAGCGCAACTTCGCCACCAACCTGCTGTTCCTGTGCATCGGCTTCGCTCTGATGGGTACCGCGTTCGGTCCGATCGGCGCCTTCCTGCCGGAACTGTTCGACGCGAACGTGCGTTACTCCGGCTCCGGCATCGGCTACAACCTGGCTGCCATCGTCGGCGCGGCCTTCGTGCCGACCATCGCCACTTGGCTGTCCCATCATTGGGGCGTGCATTCCGTGGGCCTGTACCTCGGTGTGATGGCCCTGTGCTGCCTCATCGCGGTGTTGAGCTGCAAGGAAACGAAGAACGTCGACTTCACCAAGTGACGCCGACCGGCTTGCCGGGCTGCTTCGCTTGGGGTGGCTCGGAGCCTTAGAAAAAACGTTTGACGTGAATATAGCCACTATGTGAACGCCAACAGACATCATAAAGAAAGCGGTACTAGAACAGTTCCGCAGGAGAGGCGGAGTGGTTCCTCGGACACAATCCGGGGGGAGCAACATCCTAGGAATCACTCGCCGTGATAACAACCGAAAAAAGAATAGAAAATAGCGAGTTTGTTCGGAAAAAGCAAGTTCCGAATCGCAAAAAACAATAAAGGAGCGCCAATTATGGCAGCAACTATCTGGTACGAAAAGGACGCCGATCTGTCCGTGTTCGATGGCAAGAAGGTGGCCATCCTCGGTTACGGTTCCCAGGGCCACGCCCATGCGCTGAACCTGCGCGATTCCGGTGTCGACGTCGTCGTCGGCCTGCGTCCTACCTCCAAGTCCGTGGAGTATGCCAAGGAGCAGGGCCTTGAGGTCAAGCCTGTTGCCGAGGCCGTTGCCGAAGCCGACGTGGTGATGATCCTGCTGCCTGACCAGTACCAGGCCGCCGTGTACAAGAAGGACGTCGAGCCGAACCTGAAGCCGGGCGCTGCTCTGGCCTTCGCTCATGGCTTCAACATCCACTACGGCTACATCAAGCCGTCCGAGGACCATCCGGTCTTCATGGTCGCCCCGAAGGGCCCGGGCCACATCGTGCGTCGTGAGTACGCCGCTGGCCGTGGCGTCCCGGTCGTCGTGGCCGTCGAGCAGGATCCGGATGGCAAGACCTGGCCGCTGTGCCTGGCTTACGCCAAGGCTCTGGGCGCGCTGCGTGCAGGCGCCATCAAGACCACCTTCACCGAGGAGACCGAGACCGATCTGTTCGGCGAGCAGGACGTCCTCATGGGTGGCATCAACCACCTGTGCGATATGGGCTTCGATGTGCTGACCGAGGCTGGCTACCAGCCGGAGATCGCCTACTTCGAGGTGTTCCACGAGCTGAAGATGCTGGTCGACCTGGCCAACGAGGGTGGCCTGAACAAGGCCCGTTGGTCCTGCTCCGACACCGCCCAGTACGGCGACTACACCTCCACGGTCATCACCGAGGAGACCAAGAAGCGCATGCAGTACCAGCTCAAGCGCATCCAGGACGGCTCCTTCGCCAAGGAGTTCATGGATGACCAGGCCGCTGGCGCTCCGAAGTTCAAGAAGCTGCAGGAAGAGTACAGCCACCCGCACCTGGAGACCGTTGGCCCGAAGCTGCGCGCCATGTTCTCCTGGAACAACCAGGTGGACGCCGATGCCGATATGGCTGAGTCCTTCAACGGCAAGATCGCTCGTACCCAGGTTCAGTGAGATTGCTTCGCTAGCTGCATAAGCTATTTAGCGAATTAGAAAGCGTCGCCCGCTTCATGCGGACGGCGCTTTTTGCATATCGTCGTGCGTGCGATGGTTGCGTACGTTCCGGCATAACGAAAGGCCGCCACCCAACTTGGGCGGCGGCCTTCAATCGCAGTTAATGCGATTAATCGCAATGAATGCGAGACGTTACTCAGCCACGGGCGATCTTGCCGGTGAAAGTGGCCATGTCAGCGTCGTCATCCTTGCCGTTGTTCCAAGAGAACATGGCGCGCAGCTTCGGGCCAACGGACTCGATACGCACGTTGCCGTATTCTTCCTGCAGCTGCTTGAACTTCGGAGCGCCAGCGTCCTGATCGTCGATGAACTCCTTGGCGAAGGAGCCGTCCTGGATGCGGCTCAGATGGTACTGCATGCGCTTGCGGCAGTCTTCGTTGATGACGGTGTTGGTGTAGTCGCCGTACTGGGCGGTGTCGGAGCAGGACCAACGGGCCTTGTTCAGGCCACCCTCGTTCATGAGGTCGACGAGCATCTTCAGCTCGTGGCAGACCTCGAAGTAGGCGATCTCCGGCTGGTAGCCAGCGTCAGTGAGGACCTCGAAGCCCATTTCAACGAGCTTGTTCACGCCGCCCATGAGCACGTTCTGCTCGCCGAACAGATCGGTCTCGGTCTCCTCGGTGAAAGTGGTCTTGATGGCGCCTGCGCGCAGGGCGCCCAGAGCCTTGGCGTAAGCCAGGGTGATGTCCCAAGCGTCGCCGCGCGGATCCTGTTCGACAGCCACGACGACTGGGACGCCACGGCCGTTGGCGTACTCACGACGCACGATGTGGCCCGGGCCCTTCGGGGCGACCATGAAGACCGGGTGGTCCTCGGTCGGCTTGATGTAGCCGTAGTGGATGTTGAAGCCATGAGCGAAGGCGACGGCGGCGCCCGGCTTGATGTTCGGTTCGATATCGTTGGCCCAGATGGTGCGCTGGTACTGATCGGGAGCCAGAATCATGATGATGTCGGCCTCGGCGGCGGCTTCCGGAACGGACTTGACTTCCAGACCCTGCTCCTTGGCGTGCTCGACAGACTTGGAGGTCGGGCGCAGGCCGACGACGACGTCGACGCCGGAATCGCGCAGGTTCAGCGCATGGGCGTGGCCCTGGGAACCGTAACCGATGATGGCAACCTTCTTGCCTTCGAGGACCGAGAGATCACCGTCGTTCTCATACCAGATTTGTGCAGCCATTGTACTTGGCACTCCTTTTGTGTAGTGGGGTGAACGCTTGGAAAGCGTTCGGGTTTCTACCATTCGCAGATGAAATTCGTGGTTTCGTGCATGGATTTTGTCCTGCAAACTGGGGTCCATCCTACCGGAGCGGCCGTTTTGGTACGTATCCAGTCCACAAAGTGAGCCGCGAAATCGTAAAAAATTCGTCGCGGCGCAATCGTGATACCTTTCCTGCGAAACCCCTACGGAAGCGACGTTTCGGGCCGTTGGAATGTTGTTTCCGTTGGGAATTGCGATTAAGCCCCTACCGAAGCGACGTTTCGATCGCTGAAAATGACGTTTGTGTGGGCAAGCATGTGCTTATTTAGGTGACGCTTCATGCATTTTGGTAGGAAAGTGGCTTAGGATAGGCACGTAGGATTGTTTGATGAGGAAGCTGAAGCAATGGTCACTGCGACGGGGATTGCGCCTGGTTCCGAAATGACGGCGCAGATGGAGCAGGTGGAGGAGCGTAATGTCTCGGGCGTGCTGCATGTCGCCGCGATTTTCGGCTCGCACATGGTATTGCAACGCAACAAGCCCATTGCGGTGTTCGGCGCATTGGCTGCCGATTGCGCCGGTATGGAGGTTGTGGCGGAAATACACGACTTTGACGGCTCCCTGATCGCGCAGGAACATGCTTATTCTTCGCAGAACGTGGTCAACGGCTTTTCGCAGTGGCGCGTGATGCTGCCCGCGCAACCGGAAGGCGGTCCGTACACGCTTCGTATCGTCGCGGGCAATGATGCCATCGAATTCGACGACGTGCTTATCGGCGAAGTGTGGCTCGCCGGCGGCCAAAGCAATATGGAACTTGAGTTGCGTAACAGCGAGCATGCCGACGAAGCACTTGAGGATTGCGCCGATCCGCTGCTGCGTTTCTACAATGTGCCCAAAACCGGTGTAATCAATCGCAATGCGGAAAATACGTCGAGCTGGCAGGAATCGTCGCCGGAAAACAGTGGCGTGATGAGCGCCGTCGCCTACTATTTCGCACGCAAGCTGCGCTCCGAACTCGACCCCGATCTGCCGGTCGGCATTGTCGACTGCTATATCGGCGGCACGTCGATCAGCTGCTGGATGAGCGAGGACGCACTCAATTCCAGCGATGCCGGCCGCGACTATCTGACGCGTTACCAGCGGGCGATCGCCGGCAAGACGCAACAGCAGTTCGAACTGGAAACCAGCGAATGGCAGTCGCAGATGGACGCATGGAACGCGGCTGTGGAAACGGTGCGTCAGACCAATCCGAACGCAACGAGCAGTGAGTTGAGCGAACAGTGCGGCACCTGCCCGTGGCCGCCGCCGCTCACCCCTACATCGCAATGGCGTCCGTGTGGCCCCTTCCACGCCATGCTGGAACGTATCATGCCGTATTCGCTGGCCGGTTTTCTGTGGTATCAGGGCGAGGAAGACGAGCAATACTGCGGTTTCTACCGCGAGCTGCTCGGCATGATGATCGGCGAATGGCGTGCGCTGTGGAGCGAGAATCTACCGTTCCTCATCGTGCAGTTGCCGCAATGGATCGACGGCAAGACGGCTGCGGACGGCGACGATCCGATGCGCTGGCCGGTGCTGCGTGAGGCGCAATGGGACGCCGCGCAGTCCATAGACAACGTGTACGCCATCTGCACGATCGACTGCGGCGAATACGACAACATCCACCCGCTGGACAAGCGCACGCCCGGCGAACGCCTTGCCAATTGCGCGCTGCGGCAAATCTACGGCATGGATCGCGTTCCGGTGCACGGCCCGACGGTGCTGGGCTTCCGATGCGACCCGAACGGCCGCGTACGCCTGTTCTTCCGCTATGCGCACGGTTTGCATTTCGAAGGCACCACGCCCGGCGGCGGCGACGATGATGATTTCGATGGCCAGCTGCCGACTTTGGTGCGCGTGCCGGAACGTTCCGGCTTCGAACTGGCCGGTTCCGACGGTATGTTCCACCCGGCGACCGCCGCGATTTTCGTGGATTGCGACATCGATGATCTCGTCAATTCCAGAGTGAACGTGGTCGATTACAACGCTACGGAATTCGGCATTCCGATTAACAGCCGCAGCATCGGCACGATTACGCTGGCGACTCCGGATGTGCCGGAGCCGGTGGCGATGCGATACGCCTGGCGCAGTTGGGGTCCGGCTCCGCTGTTCAACGACGACGGCCTGCCCGCGCAGCCGTTCCGTCTGGACCTGACCGACCATACCTCCCCCGTCGAGTCCGCCGAGCCCGTCACCCCCGACGGCACCGCTGACTGAGGCCGTCGGTCTGGTCGCGCCGGTCTAATCGCCCCGTCTAATCGCAAAAACGGCATTCCCATCCGGCTTTTGTTACCGTAACCAGCCGATTCGGGTAACAAAAGCCGGAAGAGGAGGCCGTTTTGTGTTTTGTGCGATTACTCAGCGGTTGCGGCAGCCGCGTCGACAATCACCGCCGCGTCCTCGCCACGCTCGCTGCCGGACTTGCCAAGCGCAAGCTGGGCGGCGGCGAACAGCACCGCCAGCCAGATGACGCCGGCGATCACGGCGATGCGGTAGCTTGCGGAGAAGCACATGAGCACCACGACCAGCAGCATGAACGCGATCACCACGTACGGCGTCACGTTGGCGAACGGCAGCTTGAACGCGATCTTGTCGAGCGCTTCCTTGCCCTTCAATCCCTTCAGCTCGGCCGGACCATCGCCAGCCGCAACCATGCGACGGAACTTGATCTCCGTAACCATGATCATGATCCAGTTGATCGCAGCCGCGATCGTGGCGATCGACATCAGGTAATTGAACGCGAATTCCGGCCATACGAACACGACGACAACGGCAATCGCAATAATTATCGCGGAAGTGATAACACCCCCGACCGGCACGCCTTTCTTGCTGAGCTTACCCAGGTAAGCCGGCGCGTTGCCCTGCTTTGCCAGCGAATACAGCATGCGGGAGTTGGCGTACAGGCCGGAATTGTAGACGCTCATCACGGCGGTCAGGCACACGAAATTGAGGATGCCGGCGGCCGCGTGCACGCCGACGGAATCGAAGATCTGCACGAACGGGCTGGAATCGCCGTCGATCTTGCTCCACGGAATCACCGCCATGATCACGCCGAGCGCGCAGATGTAGAAGACGAGAATACGCCAGATGATGCCGTTCGTGGCCTTCGGAATGGTGGTGCGCGGATTCTCGGTTTCGCCGGCGGTGATGCCGATGAGTTCGGTGCCGCCGAAGCTGAACATCACCACGACGAGCGCCATCAGCAGGCCCGTCCACGTGCCGTCGGCGTTGCGGGTCATCAGGCCGTGCGGCAGGAATCCGCCGTCCACGGTGAACCAGTTGGCGAAGCTCGCGCGAATGCCCGACGCGGTCGGCACGTTGGCGATCACGACATACAGGCCGCCGAGAATCATGGCCAGCACGGCCACGATCTTGATGATGGCGAACCAGAATTCGAATTCGCCGAACTTGTTCACGCCCATGAGATTCAGCGCCGCGATGGCCACGAGGAACACCGCCGCCGACACCCACTTCGGAATGTTCGGGAACCAGTAGTTCACGAACGAGCCGACCACGGCAAGCTCCACCATGGCCACCAGCACGTAGTTGAACCAGTAGTTCCAGCCGGAAATGAAGCCCGCTCGCCGTGACCAGTAGCGCGTCGCGTAGTAGCTGAACGCGCCAGCCTTCGGATCCTCGACCGCCATCTCGCTCAGAGCGCGCACGATCATGAAGATCGCGAGACCGCCGACGAGGTAGGCGAGCAGAATGGACGGGCCGGCCAGCTGGATGGATTCGCTGGAGCCGTAGAACAGGCCGGTGCCGATGGCGCCACCCAGCGCGATGAGCTGGATATGGCGGTTTTTCAACGATTTACGGAGCGTCGGCGGAACCGGCACGTCGTCGGTTCCACGCGGCTTCTTTGCGGCGGTGACGTCGCTCATGGAGATTGCCTCTTCTCTGTTTCCTTGCGATTGCGCGTTGTGCGTTGCGCTCGCTGCTTGCGTTGCGTGCTGTTGCACGCTTGCATGTGCTTGTTTTGCTTGTTTTTTTGCGATTCGCCCTTTGTGAGGGAACGTTTCCGATTGTAGCGGGAAGCGGCGGGCAAAGTGTTGGTTTGTTCGTTCCGGAATGTCTGGTTTGCTTAATGGGTTGTTTGGTTTAGAAGTTCGATTCGCGCGATTGCTGTGCGATTCGAACGCGCGATTTGGACATGTGTTGCGGATGTGCGGTTTGGCGAGTCTTTCCAAGCTTCATGGTGTTCAATGGAATGAGGGGCTACGAACGGAGGTCGACATGGCATTCGTCAAGGACATGCTGCGAATGTGGGCGCATTCGTGGAAAAGATTCATTTCCATCGCCATGATCACGTTGCTCGGTGTGGCCGTGCTCACCGGCATTTACGCGGGCTGCCGTGACGCGTTCCGCAGCACCGACCGCTTTTTCGACGCGCAGGGCCTGCACGACGTCCAGGTGCTGTCCACCGCGGGCCTGTCGAACGGCGATATCGCCGCGTTGCGCAAGGTGAACGGTGTTGCGAAAGTGCAGGCGGAACGGTCGCAGGAAGTGACGTTCGATTTGGACGGCCGCAAGTCGGCGACCATGCAGGAAATCGGCACGAACGGCATTGACCAGCCATACTTGCAGGAAGGGCGCATGCCGAAGAAAGCCGGCGAAATCGCGGTAACCAGGAAATTTATTCGCGATTCGGGCAAGCGTATCGGCAGCCGCCTCACCGTAATCCCCGAATCGGCTTCCTCCGATACTTCCGATACGAACGGTACGAACGGTGCGGACGGCACGAATGAAACGAGCGGCACGGACGAGGCGCCGAGCTTCCCGACCAAGCTCACCATCGTGGGCGTGGTGCTCGATCCGCAGAACCTGAGCAACCCGGACGGCTACTCCGCCATGACCTCGTTCCGTTCCACCGCCACCACCGACTACACGTTCTTCGCGCCGTCCGATGGCGTGACCGGCACCCTCTACACGTCCGCCACGCTGCTCGTCAAGGGCGCGGCCGCCGAAAGCACGTTCGACGAATCGTACGAAAACACCGTCAAGCAGGTGACCGACCGCATCGACGGCACCGTGAAAACCGACCGCCAGAAGGCCCGTCGGCAGGAACTGCTCGACGCGGGCAACAAGAAGATCGCCGACGCGCGTGCGGAAGCCGACAAGAAGTTCGCGGACGCGCAGTCGCAAATCGACGCGAATCGGCAGCAATTCAACCAGCAGGTCGACCAGATTGTCAGCATGCAGGCGGGCGCGGCAGCTGCGGGAGCTGCGGCAAACGGCGCGAACGCAGGTGCGGCGGCGGCCGCAGGTGCAACTACCCCCCAACTTGACGAAACCACGCGTGAAACAATGCGTGAAACCATCATCGCCGCTAGTCCCGAACTGACGCAAGCCAAGCAGCAGCTCGACCAGGCGCAATCGCAATTGAACGAGCAGAAGGCAAGTACCGAACATACGCTGAAAACCAAGGAAAACGAGCTGAAAACCAGCATTCCGCAAGTACGCTGGTATGTGCAGGACCGGCAGTCGCTCGGCGGGTTCAGCGCGCTCAAATCCGACCTCGACTCCATCCAGTCGCTCGGCAACGCGTTCCCGATTGTGTTCCTGCTGGTGGCCGTGATGATGAGCCTGACCGCCATGGCGCGCATGGTCGAAGAGGACCGCTCGCTCATCGGCACGTACGTGGGGCTCGGCTACGGGCGGCTGGCGGTCGCGTCGCGCTACCTGCTGTTCGCGCTGCTCGCCTGCCTCATCGGCGGCGGCCTCGGCCTGATCGCCGGCTTCCTTGGCATTCCTGCGTTCCTGCTGGTCGTATTGCAAGGCATGTATGTGATGCCCGGCCTGCGACTGGAATACGACTGGCTGTACGGCTCGCTCGGCATCGCGCTGTTCGTGGTCGGCGTGCTCGCCGCCACCATCTACGCGTGTGTGCAGGAAATGCGGCAGACGCCCGCCTCGCTGCTGCGTCCGAAAGCGCCGCGCGCCGGCTCGCGCATTCTGCTGGAACGGATTCGGCCGGTCTGGAATCGCATCGGCTTCCTCGGCAAAGTGACCGCGCGCAACATCTTCCGCTTCAAGTCGCGCCTCATCATGACGGTCGGCGGTGTGGCCGGCTGCACCGCGCTGATCGTCTGCGGCCTGGCCATCAACGACACCGTCGCAGACCTCGGCATCAAGCAATACCGCGACATCTACCAGTACGACCTGATGGTGGTTTCCGACGATTCGGACGCGTCGGCGATGCGCACGAAAGTCGCGTCAGACGGGCGCGTCACGTCATCGCTTGACGTGCGCATAGAGTCGGGCGATTTGACGGTTGCGGGCAGTGGCGACGGTGACAGCGGCAAGGCCGGCAGCAGCGGCAGCGAAAGCATCCAGCTGGTCGCGGTGCCGAAAAAGCATCTGTCCGATTTGGGCGAAATGGTCACGTTGCAGCCGGTCTCGTCCGGCATACTGGGCACGTCCGGCGTCGGCAAAACCGGTTCGCTGAAGCTCGATGACGATGGCGTGATCGTCGCGCAGTCGGCGGCAAGCGCGCTGGGCGTCAAGGCCGGTTCCAAGGTGCGACTGACCAACGGCGACGGCGTGCAGGCCACGGCGAAGGTGAGCGCGGTGAATCGCAACCTCATCGGCTCGGATGTGTATGTAAGCGAAACCTACTACGCCAAGCTTTTCGACTCGAAAGACGCGAAGAACACCAAGAATTCCAAGAGTTCCGAGGATTCCGAGGCTCTGACGTGGAACGCCATGCTCGCCAAGCTTTCCGGCTCCGACACTTCGCAAACCGACTATGCGGAATCGCTCGAAGAGGACAGTTCGGTGATGAAGGCCGTAAGCTGCGCGCACATGGCCGACAGCTTCAAATTCGACCTCATGGGCGCGGTGGTGGCGCTGATCGTGGCGCTCGCTGGCGGTCTGGCGCTTGTGGTGCTGTTCACGCTCGCCAATACGAACGTGTCGGAACGCGTGCGCGAGATGGCCACGCTCAAGGTGCTTGGCTTCTTCGACCGCGAAGTGCACCATTACGTGAACCGTGAGATGATGATCCTCACCGTCATGGGTGTGATACTGGGCCTGCCGCTCGGCCGACTCGTCGGCGGCATGCTGACGATGGCGCTCAACATGCCCTCGTTGTATTTCGAGGTGGAGGTCAAGCCGCTGAGCTACGTGATCGCGGCCGTGGCGACCATGGCCTTCGCGCTGCTCGTGCAGCTGTTCGTCAACCCCGTCCTCGACCGCATCGACCCCATCAGCTCCCTCAAGTCCGTGGAGTAGCGCCCCTCCGAAGCCCTCTCAGTTCTTCGGGTAGCGGTAGTTGTGGGGGAGTTGGGTGGTGAGCTGCGGGTCGAGGCCGAGTTCCTTGAGTTGGCGGTCGATTTCGAGGCGCGCACGTTCCACAAGTTCGGCGCGACGGCTGTCCAAACCGTTCAGCCCCTCCTGCTTTTCCAGCGATTTCAACGTCTCCGCCATACGCTTGAGCCGGTCCTGATGGTGCAGCAGCGCACGTACCTGCGCATGTTCGCGTACGATCGTCCGCCAATCGGATGGCGTGTGCGCAATCTCCCGAACCGCGGTGACGGGGTGTATGTCGGCCACCTGATACGTGATCGAGCCGAGCAGCGGCATCAGGAACACCGTAATCGCGCCGGCTGCGACCAGCGTCGACGCGGTGTCGCTCTGCATGGTGCCGACCTTCACCGCCAGCGACGTGACGGCGACGATGATCGGCAGCGCGGTCGTGCAATACAGGGCTACGGTGACGCGGTGATGCGATGACAGCGGATTCTTGCGTTTGTCGAGCGATAGCGCAACATATACGGGCACCGCGCGAATCAGCATGAGCATGACGATGAACGCGACGAGCAGCGCGGGCCGGCTTGCCACGGCGCGCACGTTGATCGCGGCGCCTGACACCACGAAAAACACAGGAATGAGGAAGCCGTAGCCGACACCCTCCAACTTCATTTCCAGCGACTTGCTGCCGTCGGGGATGATGTAACGCAGGATGAAGCCCGCGGCGAACGCGCCGAGCACCGCGTCAAGTTCGAACAGCGCGGAAATGGTGACAAGGAAGATGAGCAGGAATGTGGTCAGTCGCATGAGCGTTTGCGATGACGTGTTCGCATTTTCCGTAAGGAAACGGTACAGGCGATGGCCGGTTCTCAGTGCTTTCGTAGGTAGCATCGCGCACAGTAGGCAGATGGCAAGGAACGCGCCGAGCACCAGCATGGTTTGCCAGCCGGTTCGGGTGGACAGCAGGATGGCCATGGCGATGATTGGGCCGAGTTCGCCCCATGTGCCGTATGAGATGATGGCGTCGCCGATGGGGGTTCCCTCGAGTCCGCGTTCCTTGAGAATCGGCATGAGGGTACCGAGCGCGGTGGTGGTGAGTGCGATCACTGTGGCCACGCCGTTGATGCCTTGCTTGGCGAAGAACGGAAGGAATGTCACAACCAGCCAGGCGAGGCCTAGCGTGATTCCCCATGTAAGCAGTCCGACTTTGCCTTGATGTCCGGCGAGTCGTTTGGGGTCGATTTCGTAGCCGGCGAGCAGGAACAGGAACGCCATGCCGAGCTCGTTCAAGAGTTTCACGGCGTCGTTTACTTCGATCACGCCTAGTCCGTACGGGCCGAGCGCGGTTCCGGCGGCGAGCAGCAGCACGGTTTGCGGAATGAACTTGCCCGGGATCAGCTGCGCCACGATTGGGCTGACGGCCGCCACCGCCATGATGATGGTTAATGAAACGAGCTCTTGCGTCATGTTTCCAGCCTAGTGAGTCTGCGTGACGGTGCTCGGATACGTGGTGACCCCCCATGACGCGCTGGGGGTGAGGTTAAGTTTTTGTTAATTTTATGGGGGGGGGGTCTATGAGCTTTTATTATCCGTGGAAAATGGCGGGACTGTTTTGTTTGAAGGTTGGCCCCCTCTTTTCGTTGAAGGGGATGGGTCTTTCGTTCGAGGGTTTTAACGAGGGTGTTAATGGAAAGAGCCCGATATGATGCTGAATCGAGCTGTTTAGGCGATTTAGGGGGTGTAAAAAATGATTGATGGCAAATTCACAGCAAAGGAGCGTGCGTATCTGGCCAGCCTGCCAGCGGTCAAAAGCGTGAGCCCATCCCATATCCGGTATACCGATCGCTTTAAGGTCGAGGTCATGTGCCGGTACAACGCGGGCGAATCGCCGTCGGCCATCTTTCGGGAGGCGGGTCTCGACCCCAAGCTGATCGGCTACAAGCGCGTGGAACGGTGCATCGCGCGCTGGAAGCAGCAGGAGGAGCGGAACAAGCGCAGGAACGAACATACGAACCATTACATGCAGGATTGTGATGACGAGCTGGAAGCCATCGAACTGCGCGGAGACGATGTGGATCAGTCCGTGGTGGATCTTTATGGCGCTGGCGCGGCAGGGACGTCGGGAAGCGACGTCGCGACGAGAAACGTTGGCGCGTCGGGAAGCAACGGCGTGCAATCGCAAGGCTCGGACAAGTTGCAGGAATCGCGCGCATCGCAGGATATGCTGTCGAAACTTGCACAGGCACAGCTGACCATCAACAAATGCGACATGCTGATAGCCAAGCAGGCGTTGCGTATCGACGAGCTGGAACGCGTGCTGCGGAAGTTCATCCAGTGATGCGTGCGAAACGTATGAAAAACATGGAACGTACGGAAGGCGCAGAACCGTCTTTCAACGAGATAATCGACGTTTCCGACGATATGCGCAGACGGCGTGGCCGCCGCAGGAAAACCGTCGCCATGCGTGTCTCCGCTGCGCTGTTGATCGTCATTTCCATTTGCATCGGCGGTTTTCCGGCGATGCTGCAATACCGGTCGGCGCACGAACTGTCGAATACGTCGGACCAGTCCGCGCGTGCGGTTGCGGGTTGGCCGTATCCGCAGGCCGACGACGCGATCGCCGCGGCCAAGGAATACAACAAACGGCTCGCCGCATCGGGCCAGCCGATCCTCGGCGAGGCGAAGGATCCGTTCTCCCAGGCGCAGGGCAGCTCGCGGTCCAGCGAATCCGGTTCCAACGAATCAGACAGCGCCAGCGCCAAAGATACGGAATATCAAAGCCTGCTGGATTCCGGCAGCGGTGTGATGGGCACTATCCGTATTCCGAAAATCTCCGTGAAACTGCCGATTTACCATGGCACGTCGCAGTCGGCACTTGCGTCCGGTGCGGGGCATTTGTATGGCAGTAGTCTGCCGGTGGGCGGCAAGAACACGCATGCCGTAATCACCGGGCATCGCGGGCTTGTGGATGCGATGATGTTCACCCGATTGGATGAAATGCGCGTCGGCGACTACTTCTACATCGAAGTGATGGGCCGCACGCTCGGCTACCGGGTGGACCGTATTTCCGTGATCGAGCCGAACGATACGTCGAAGCTGAAGATCGTTCCCAGCGAAGACCGGGTGACGTTGATGACGTGCACCCCGTACGGCGTTAATACGCATCGACTGTTGGTTTCTGCGGTGCGCTCGCCGATTCCCGACGTGGTACCGGCGGAGCATGATGCGGCGAAGGATGCGCGAACGATTGCGACCACGGCCGCGGTGGTCACGTTGCTGCTCGGTCTGCTGCTGGCATGGTTGCGCGGGCGACCGTGGCATATCCGTAGGCATGCGGCTTGGTGGCCGAAGCGTGGCTGACGCGGCTACTGCATGAAGGCGTGTCCGACATGCAATTTGAATATAAAAACGTGGTTGGCGCACAAAAAATGCGTGATTTCCATTGTTGACTAATGGTTACGAAAGTATGAAGAAGCGTCATTTTGGTGATTATCCCATCGTTTCTTTGCGGTGACGTCGGGTGCTTTTCGCGGGTGACTTGTGTTGCAATTCAGCAATTTCCATCGATTGTGCGATACCCGACTTTCCCGCACTTAGGGTGTACGCATGGCAATCCCTTTTCCTCTAGCTTCCAGAGTTGAAGCACTGTCGGGATTATTCGGGCACGTAGAAGATGTCGCAAATCCTGACATGAAGAGAGGTTGCGCGTCGTGAGACGTGTGATTGCACAGGATTAAGGGGATGCTCATGAGGCATGCACATGAATATGAGGTGAAGCCCAGGGGAGGACTTGCCAAACGTATAGTGGCTGTGCTCGCATCGGTCGCCATGTTGAGTGGCATGGGCTACGCCACCTCCGCCGCTCTTGCGGAAGATACGCCGGCCACTGTGGAAACCACCACGGATCAAAGCGCGACTACTGCTAATGAGTCGACTGATGGCAAGAATGCTGCGGACGGCACGGATGCGGATAATGCGGGCGATACTGCCACCGGTACTGCAGACACTGAATCCGATACCAATACTGGTGCGGATGCCGACGTGAACACGGCGAATGCGGCAAATGTCGGAGATGCTACATCTTCGGATGCGAACTCGCAGACTGATACCACCGCACAGTCCAATCCGCAACCTGTCAACGCCGCGCAAAATAGTCCTTCTGCAGTGGCGGATGTTACTGGTTCCAACTGTATTTATGCTGGAACGAATGCTTTGCAGCGCGTGTGCTGGCTTGATATGTCCAAGTTCAACCCAGAGACCGCCAAAACAAACGCCGGACAAAAAATGACCGTGAATCTCGGCGGCGGCCTGACCATGTCATTTATCGCGCATTATTCCGGCAATCGTAAGGTCGTCGCCAGTGGAGTGCCAACGTGGGATGAGCGTACAACACACCCAGGTGAAGCTGGACATCATGCAATATTCGGTGTTGAGGGATATTCTGATTTCCCGACCGAAAGCAAGCCCGCACTGTATCAAGAAAATGGATATCGGAACGATTCGAAGATACGGCTTTCAGATATCACCATTAAAAACGGTCAGGACGTAGCTAATCTGCAGTATTCGTTCGTTATGGCGGATGCGGAAAGCACTAACCAAAACGAGCAAATGGTGTACACCTCCGATTCCGCGATCACGCAACTGGGATTTTATCCAACAGACGATAGCAATTACGGTTTCTGTAAGTCGCAATCTTCGGATGCCGATACAACTATGACTTGCACGGGTAAGGATGGGGACGGCGTGCCTCAAGGCATTCGTCTGTATACAACGTCCACTCCAACTCAGGTTTCCATTGAGATGAAGAACAGTGGTCCTGGCTCAAGGCAGGGTGCGGCGTTCGGCGTTATTTTCTCGCAGGCTGTTGCGAAGATCACTGTAAACGGTTTGGCCAGTGGTGATACGAGCGCAACATTTAGGGCTGGTGTTTCGAATGATGAAGTCGGAAGTCTTGAATCGGATTCGATCTCGTCGAATACGGCAGAGAGCAGTACTTTACCGATCCTCGCTAGCGCAGGTGTATCGAAAACAGTTCGCTTCTACTTGGAAGGTAATCCAAGTGACTGGTCTAAGTATGACGTGACATTCGAAGGTACTGACAATGGCAAGGTTGTTTCCAGCTCTGCGATTCAGGTAGATGAAAGTGAACGTCGTTACGTTGACATGACTGTTGCGGCTGATCATACGGTGCAGGGCCACTTCACGGTGACTGCCCATCCGGATCCTTTGGGAGCGCCGGAACATCATAAGACCATCGCCAAGAAGAATGGTGCCAACGATACGTACACGTTGAACCTCAACGTGACGGGCAAGCGGTCCAGCACTTCGCAAACCGTCTCCCAGCCAGTCGACATCGCACTAGTGCTCGATAACAGCGGCTCGATGAGCTACTGCATGAGTGGTCTTGAGCCCTCCATATTCAACCCGGACCCGTGCAAAGGCGATGATGTTGTTCGCTCTGCAGCGCTGAAGGCGGCAGTGACCACTTTCTTAAATGGCGTTGATACGCAGAATAAGACAATCGCAAACGCTAATAACAGAGTACAGGTTTCGTTGGTGAGTTTTGCTAAATCTGCATCTACGCTAAGCGGACTTACGCCTGACGTAATGACACTGAAAACTAAGGTCAACAACTTAAGGCCCCAGGGCGCCACTAATACTGCGGCTGGTTTCAGCAAAGCTAAGTCCACCTTGGATAAGGACACGCGAACTAATGCAATCAAGTATGTAGTGTTCTTTACCGATGGTGTGCCGACTACGGATAGTACATTCGACAGTACTGTTGCGAACAATACATTGGAGACCGCTAAGCAACTGAAAGATGTGAATGTTGGTGTGTACAGCGTAGGCATCTTCTCTGGTGCTAACACGAGCGTAACTTCGTGCAATTGGCGGTCAGATGAGACATGCAAAGCCAATGTGTTTATGAATGCGGTGTCCAGCAATTATCCGAATTATGGAAGTGTTGCTTGGGATAATTCGTCTGGTGTAACGCTTAGTGGCGGCTCGAACAAGGGCTACTACAAGACCGCCAGTACTGCTTCTGAGCTGTCGAAGGTTTTCGAAGACATTCAGCAAACTATTACGACCACCAACGGATATACCGGCGTGACCATTCAGGATACGCTGTCGGAATATGCTGAATTTGCTGATGCCAAGCCTGCAGAAACCGCAAAAGTGGTTACCAATGATGGCGCTAACGTAACTGCGGGATGGAATATCAATGTGAGTGGTAAGACGATTACCGCATCGCCGAAGAGCACGGAGCCACTTCCTAATGGTGTGACTTACACGCTGCAGTTCGACATCAAGCCTACGCAGAAGGCGTATGACGATTATGCGGCGAACAAGAACGATGGAAAAGATGGCTACAACGGTGTGATTGGTAGCACAGATTCCGACGCTGCCCGTAATACCACGTCTGCAGGTAAGCCTGGTTTCTACACCAACGACAGCGCATGCTTGGCCTACTCGGGTGACGGCGAAACGCACGCCTGCAGTGATACGCCTTATACGGAACACCCTGTCGATCAGGTCAAGACCGGTGCCATCACAGTGCAGAAGAAGTGGGCTGATGCTGATGGCAAGGAAAGCGCAGCAGGCAATCCTGAATCGGTGACGTTTACATTGCAGATCGACGAAGAAGATTCGGGACGCAAAGCTACGGCAACGGCTGATACGGGGTGGAAGGCAACTTTCGAAAACCTAGCTCCCGGTCACACTTATAAGGTGGTCGAAAAGGCTGTTACAGGCTACGAAACTACTTACGAGAGTCACAAGGTGGAAATCACTGCCGATAAGCTGTGGAACACCGATTCCAACGCGAATAAGGCTGACAATGTGAAGACGTGGCCGGTCACTGTCACTAACACTCACAAGAAGTCGACTCTGGCTGAGGGTTCGATCAAGGTGTCCAAGAGCATCAGCGGTCGTGAATGGAAGAATGATGACTCCTTCAACTTCGCCATTGACGGCACGGGTTCAACTTCGGACGCTCCATTGCCTGATTCAGCTTCCGTCGCGATCAATGCGGATACCGCAAAGCACGAGGCGAGCTTCGGCGAGATCGTATACAAGACCGCTGGCACCTACACCTACACGGTGAAGGAAACCAAGCCCACCAACGCCATTGCCGGCCTGCACTATTCCCAGGCGGAATACACGGTAACCGTGACGGTTCCTGCCGATATGGGCACGCCAACAGTGAGCATCAAGCAAGTCAAGGACGACAACGGCGAGCCTGTTAATAATCGGTCTGTGAATGTCGCCGAATTCACCAATACGTATGTGGCGGTGTCGGCGTTGCCGTTGACGGGCGGAACCACGGATCGTCAATGGCTGCTGGTTGGTGGGTCGATCGGCGGACTCGCAGTACTGCTGATTGGTGCGGCTGGCATCTGGAACAGTAAGAAGCGTCTCGTCTGAGACGGTTCCTCGGGCTGGACTGCCCTACCAACCTTCACAGGTCAGTCCAGCCGTACATCACAAATTTGTGGATCGCGGAGCATGTTGGGCTTCAGATCCCGTTAGCAAAAGCAAACACAACATCAACAACACAAGGAGAGGGGATTCTCATGAAGATGAGGAAACTTTTCGCAGGCATCGCCGCCGCGGCGACGCTGCTGGGTGGCATGGCCCTGGGCGCAACCAGCGCACAGGCTGATGGCACAGTGGTGGATAGTACCGCAACGTTCACGTTCACCGCTGACAAAGCTGAGCAGTTGACTAATCGTCAGCTGAGCTTCTACAAGATTGGCGATTATGTTCAGTATGGCACCGGTACTTCTGCTGGATATGGTGTCCAGACCAACGAAGCCAACAAGAACGCGGTGAACGCGGCATTGGGCAGGACCTTGGGCGCATCCTACAATAAGGATAATGTCGATAATCTTGCTGCGGCCTTGGCTGATGGGCAACTTGATCAGGCGCTTACTCGTCCGTGGGCTGAAGGAAATACTCGTAAGTTTGCTGAAGCATTGGTCCAGCAGCAGAATCTGGCTGCTGTCACCCCAGCTCCGGAATTCACTGTGACTGGCACTTCGGCTACGGTTACGCTGCCAGCTGGTATCTATCTCGTCGTGGATAACACCGATGCGACTGCTGGCGTCACCAAGGCTGTTCCAATGATTGTCTCTTCTGGAGAAGTCAAGGATGGTGTGCTCACTAATCCGACGAAGGGCACTACGGTGAATTTCAAGAATTCTGCCGTCGAAGAGCCTAGCAAGACTGTCTCCGCGACGAGTGTTTCTGTCGGTGAGACCCTGACCTATACCCTGACGGGTCATGTGGCTAACCCGAAGCCGGAAGCGTTTGTTTTCCACGATATTCCAAGCGTTGGTCTGACTGTCAAGGCTGATTCTTTCAGCGCAACCGTTGATGGGAATTCTGTTGTTTTCGCGAATTACTTCACTACTGATTTCAACAACTTGTCCGGTTATAAGGGTGACGGTACTAAGGAGTTCACTGTTACGGTGAAGGCTGAGAAGCTTGCTGAGCTTGCCGGCAAGACCATTGTCGTTACCTACAAGGCTGAAGTGAATTCCGACGCCGCAGGTGAGGTGAACAACAAGTTGGTCAAGAATGATTCGTCTTATGCCACCGTGTCGACCAAGCTGTTCTCCTTCAGCTTCTCGAAGCGCGATAACGATAATAATGCGCTTGCAGGCGCAACCTTTAAGCTGTCTGTAGCTGACGGCCAGACTGGTGTGCTTCCGACCATGAATGGTCAGGAACACGGCACGACTCAGATTTCTGGCGACAACGGTAACGTCACTTTCTCTGGCTTGAAGGCAGGTACTTACACGGTTACGGAGACTCAGGCACCGCAGGGTTATATGAACACTTTCTTGCCGTCGTTCACTGTCACCATTGGCGAGAATGGCGAAGCCACTTTCGGTGAGGATGCTTTTGGCTTGGTCAACACGTCTGCTAAGACCGTGAAGAACATCAAGTCCATCACCCAGCTGCCGCTCACCGGCGCTGCGGGAACCATGCTGTTCACCGTTGTGGCTCTGCTCGTGGCTGGCGCTGGCGTGACCATCGCCATCAAGTCTCGTCAGAACGCCGAGGCCTGATCGCCCATCTCTGACGGTATTCGATAAGAACACCAATTCGGAGTGATTTAAGGTCGACCCATTATGGGTCGGCCTTTTTGTATTGCTCTGTATTTCATGTGGGATTGCTTGGATTGCGCCATATTACGTTGCTTTGGACGTGCCGCCCGATGTGGGTGGGCATTGCATTTTTCGAGGGTATAAGGAGTTTCGGTGGGATGTGTTGCAACAAACGGAATCTGGAAACGTGAACCGTTATGGGGGCTGTTAGTCAGGGGAGTGAAGTGGGGGTATTGCGCGGAAGGAGGGCCATAGAATCGCAGGCACATCCGCAAAAGAAAGCAACGAAGCATCAATGGGAGGTATTGCGATGCGCAGTGGGGGAGCATTCAGTGACGAGGAGATTCAGCTGTTGCGTGGATTGCCGGCTGTTTCCAATGTGACTCGTGATCGTATCACCTATTCCGACACATTCAGACAGGTGTGCACTATCCGATATCTTGCGGGGGAGTCGCCCACCAAGATCTTCCGCGAAGCGGGTCTGCCGCCGGAATTGGTTGGTTACAAGCGTATCGAGCGCAGTGTGGCGCGGTGGAAGGATGCGGCCATCAAGTCGGTGAGCGGCAGCGACACCATGACCGATGGTGAGATCATAGCGCAGCTTGCGGCGCGGTATAAGCGTGCGTTGGCGACGAGGCGGAGTCTTGAAGACATCGCCAATACGGCCACTGAGCCGAAGCCTGCCGCAACGGCTGCGTCGAATGACGTTCATCCGTTGTCTCTCGGACTGTTCGACGGTGATACGGCCGGCATTATTATCAGGCAGCAGGCTCGTCGTATCGACGAGCTCGAGCGCGATGTGGTGAGGTTGCGCAACAAGCTGGACAAGGAAGTCGGGCCCAATCCTGCCTCCGCTGAGGCCTGACTTATGCTATCTAGCTTATAGATGGCGGATGGTGCGCCTTATTTGCCAGTTCAGGGGTACAAAACATGCCCCCGAACTGTCTATTCCCGTCCAACACCCGCCATCTATAAGCCAGACGGGCCCGGGGATCGGTCCGATCAGGAGATCAAAGCCTCGAGACTGTCGAAGTCCAGCACTTTGCCGTGCCGTGTGGGGAAGGATTCGCTGCCGCCATAGACGACGAACCGATGGTCTGTGTCCACTCCCATGATCGGCGCGAGATCCTCCAGGTTCTCGAAAGCGCTCGGCCGGTACGTGGCGGACGATTTGACCTCGATTGCGTACAGTGGCCTGTCACCCTTCCGATGTCCAGCAGATTGGCCGCCAAGCCAGTGTCATAGAAGTATAGTTTTAGAAAATCGCTCATGCTTAAGCGCACTAGGTAGGGTGCAAAGTCCGTCCGGAACGCCATATAATGTCCCTGTACTAGGTGGTTCAAGGGGGCTTAGACTGATGGCAGGCATTTTGCGAGGGGGCACGTGCGGCGGGTCGAGAAGCAGCGGGTCGCAAGATACACGCACCTACGTTCCGCCGACGTTCGCCGAGGCGACCGATGTGTCCGAAGAGATTCGCGAGCGTCGCGCCGACGTGGGTAGATCCATTGCCCTGCGTGTGCTTGCGGCGGTGCTGATTTTCTCCGCAATCGGCATTGGTTTTTTCCCGAAAGTGCTGCAATACCAGTCCGCGCAAAAGCTGGCGAGCACGTCCGCCCGTTCCGAGCAGAGCGTCGCGGGCTGGCCGTATCCGCAGGCCGACGAGGCATTCGCCGCAGCTGGGGCGTACAACAAGCGTCTCGCCGAATCGGGGCAGCCGGTGATTGGCGAGGCTGAGGATCCGCTCGCCGAGTTGTACAACAACAATCAGTCCGACTTCAGCGACGGTTCCGGTTCCAGCTCGACGGGCGCAGACGCCACTGGCGATGGTAACAAGGATTCCGCTAGCTCCAAAGACGCGGAATACCAGCGTTTGCTGGATACTGGCGATGGCGTGATGGGTTCCATCCGCATTCCAAAGATTTCTGTGGATTTGCCGATTTACCATGGCACGTCGGAGCAAACGCTTGCGTCCGGTGCGGGGCATTTGTATGGCAGTAGTCTGCCGGTGGGTGGCAAGGATACGCATGCGGTGATTACCGGACATCGGGGTTTGGTTGAAGCCTCAATGTTTACGCGTTTGGATGAGATGCGGGTTGGTGATTACTTCTATATCGATGTGATGGGCCATACGCTTGGCTATATGGTGGATCGTATTACCGAAATCGACCCTAACGACACATCGCAATTGAAGATTACCTCTGGCGAGGATCGGGTCACGTTGATGACATGCACTCCGTACGGTGTGAATACGCATCGTCTGTTGGTTTCGGCATTACGTTCCGCCATTCCCGAAGAGATTCCCGCGGAGGATGATGCGGCAAAAGATGTGCGTGTGATTGCGGGCGTGGTGTCAGCTGCCACGTTGCTGGTCGGTTTGTTGTTGGTTTGGCTGCTCCGCTGTCCGTGGCATGTCCGTAGGCATGCCGCTTGGTGGCCAAAGCGCAACTAGGGGTTGATGGCGTTAATGTTGCACTTGACAGATGCTTTTTTGTCGGGGAAAATTCTGAAAGAGACATGACAACGTTTGCTTATAGTTTTTGCATCGCGATTTACGGGGGCAAGAATACTCTAGAATCGCGATGATATGTGCGATTTCAAGGAAAGTATATCCCCTTGATTACCTCGTTGGGAGGGTATGTATCCCTCTGTTTTTCTCCTTAAGGTTTAGGCAACGAAGCGATTGTCGGACGGTATGTGAAGCGAAGACGCATCAAATATACCGGTCGAAGGAGGAAGGTATTTCCCCGATCGCTTAACGGTACAAGGGGGTAGGCGTATGAGACACGTCTTTGAGCGAAACAGGGCGAGGGGCACAGGTCTGTTCACGCGTCGTGTCATTGCGGCCGTCGCGACGGTCGCAATGCTCGCCGGCGTGGGGTGCGTCACTGCTTCGTCAGCGGCGGCGGAAGATGCCACGGGAGCCTTGGAACAACAAATCGAGCAGCCGGTATTGCAAGAATCTGGGCAAGAGGATTCACAGCCGGTGGAACAAAATTTGATGGTGGGAGAAGAGCAGCCGTCAGAGCAAGAGCAGCCGTCAGATCAAGAGGCTTACCAGCAAGTCGAACAAGAAACGGAACAAGAAACGGAAGAAGAGACTGAGCAGTGGGTTGAGCAGGAGGTTGAACAACAATCTGAACAACAATCTGAACAACCTGATGAGCAGCCAGTTACGTTGTCCGCTCAACCGATTGCGCGAGCAAATCGGGCGCAGTCGGTTGCGCAGAACGAGACCGGTTCCCAGTTGGGCGCTCCGGAGAAGCATAAGCGCATCAAGAAGAACGATAATGGCAGTTACACCGTGAACGTGGATGTGAAGGGCGCTTCCAGCACCACCACGGTCACCACCACCCAGCCGATCGACTTCACGCTGGTGCTGGATGTGTCCGGTTCGATGGACGATCCGATGAGTAAGACGGATCGGACCAAGCGGTTAGACGCACTGAAAGAAGCGGTTAAAGCATTTCTTGATGAAGCCGCGAATACTAATACGGAGGCCGGTTCCGAACTGGTTCGCGTTGGACTGGTGAAGTTCGCCGGCGATAAAACGGACAAAATCGGGGATGACATGTACCGAAGTGGTGGGTACACCTACAACTACTCCCAAATCGTTAGCAATCTGACTGCGGATATGAACGGTCTGAAGAACAAAGTCAGCAAACTCAAAGCCGCTGGCGCCACCCGCGCCGACAATGGATTCAATCGTGCGGTCAAGGTGATGGGCAGTGCTAGTGCTCGAACCGATGCGAAGAAGGTCGTTATCTTTTTCGCGGATGGTTCGCCTACATCGTCTAGTGGCTTCGAGGGTAAAGTGGCAAATAAGGCCGTCGAAGCTGCCAAGGAATTGAAAGATGGTGGCGCCACGGTGTATTCCATCGGCATCTTCGCCAGTGCCAACCCGTCCTCGCTCTCCAGCAACGAGAACCAGTTCATGCATGCGGTGTCCAGCAATTTCCCAAAGGCAACGAAATACAACCAGCGCGGTGAAGGGAATATCGAAGCCGGCTATTATAAAAGCGCGACGAACGCTTCGGAGCTGAATACCATCTTCGACGAGATTGAAAAAAGTGAGACTACCACGTCCGCATACACCAAGGTGACCATGGAGGACACGCTCTCTGGCTATGTCGAGCTTGCGGATAGCAACTACAAGGTCGTTGCCAAGGATGCTTCCGGCAAGGTGGTCTCCTTGACTAAGAATGTCGATTACACCTTGACGTATGACGCGAGCACGAAGAAATTCACGGTCGCATTCCTGAAGCCTCTGGTCAACAACGTGACATACACGCTGGAATACAACGTGAAACCCACGCAGAAAGCGTATGACGAGTATGCCGCCAACCTGAACGCCGGTAAGGATGGATATGACGGCGTAAAGGGTAACGCGAACACCGATCTGCCGGGAAACGCCACGTCCTCGAACCAGCCGGGTTTCCATACGAACGATTCCGCGTGCCTGGCGTACTCGGCCGATGGCGTGGATCATGCATGCGGCGGCAATCCGTATCCGCATCCGGTGATCCAGGTGGTTTCCTCGACGCTGCATATCGAAAAGCAGTGGAGTGGAGACGGTGACAAGCCGGAAAGCATCACGGTGGATATCAAACAGGGCAACGATACCTATAAGACGGTCACGCTGAAGCGTGACGATAGCGGCAAATGGTCCACCGACGTGATTATTCCGGCAGGCGCCCAAAAGACGTACACGGTGACGGAAGTCGAACCGGACAGCCACTTGTGGAAGGCTTCCTACCAGCACAAGGTCGGCGATGGAAATCTTGCTGACGGCAATGCGGTGACGGTGCCGGAATCCACGGCATCGCAGGAAGCCACGGTGATCATCACCAACACGTTGAAGCAGACCATGCTGACGCATGCGATTGGCGTGCAGAAGGAGCTGAAGGGCCGCGATTGGAAGGATTCCGACGAGTTCACTTTCAAGCTGAAGGCAGACGATTCCAATCCAGACGCGCCGATGCCAGCTTCCTGCAAGAACCAGTCGGCGTGCACGGTGACGGTGAAACGCGATTCGTCTGACGATCACGTTGCTTACTTCGGCGACATCACGTATGACGCAGGTGAAGCCGAGTACACATATCTTGTGACGGAGAACGCTGGTAATGCTTCCGCAATGTATTACTCGCAGGCGGAATACCGGGTGGTCGTGTCCGTGATGAAAGACGGAACGTCCGGTGAATGGAAGGCCGTTGTCGAATCCGTGACCCAGCTGAAAACCGATTATGGTGCCGCTGGTTCGAATTGGGACGAGACCCAGCCAATGCTGTTCACCAACCAATACATTTCGGCATCGTCACTGCCATTGACGGGCCGCATGGGTGCGGAACGATGGTGGCAGATTGCGGCCGGCGGAGTTGGCGTGCTGGCATTGCTCGCCGTCGCTGCGGCCGACCAGTGGAGACGTAAGAAGCGGCTCAGCTGAATAACACAGGATTTGCGGATCGCGGGGGCGCGTTGGGTTCCCGCCTCCCGCGATTGCAGAAAACAGTAACCAACAATCAAGGAAGAGGAGATTCTCATGAAGATGAGGAAGCTTTTCGCAGGGCTGGCCGCCGCGGCAACGTTGCTGAGCGGCATGGCCATCGGCGTCGCCGCCGCACAGGCTGATGATGCTCCATTGCTGCAAGTTAACCACGCACAGGAAGGCCATACGTACACGCCATACAAGTTTGCCATGTTTGAGAATCCTGGCGATGGCTCGGTCGAAGTGAAAACGGTTGACGCATGGAAGGGAGCTGTGACCACCGCTGCTGATGTGGCTGATGGAAGCCACAACGGCATCCCGACAGAGTACAAGGATAATCCAGCCGCCTATGTGGCGACGTTCACTGCGGATCAGCTCCGTGTCTTCGCCAAGACCTTGGCTGGAATTACTCCGCCGGCAGGACCTGATGGTACTGGCCTGACCGTAACTACGGAGCAGGCAAATACGAGCCAGGCGGTCAATGTGAACGGAGAAGGCTGGTATCTGGTGAAGGATACGTTCACCAAGGCTGGCGAAACGACTGTGACGTCGGGGACTCCGGCTGTGGTGGCCACCACCGTCAATGGACTGTCCAATCTGAGGATTGCGGCCGATACGACGACCGGTCAGGGCAACATCACGACTGAAGGCCAGTTCAACGCGAAGAACGCGAATCCGACCGACGAGCCGCTCAAGTTCGCCCGGATGAATGACGTGGATGTGAACGGTAAGAGCGTAAAGGTGGGCGACACCGTGGACTTCACTGTGGCCGCGGACGTTCCTCATGCTGCGGCTGGCTGGGATGCGTACCCCTTTACCATTACCGATACCGCGTCCAAAGGTTTGCAGATTGCGGCAAAGAGTGCCTTCACGGTCCAGTTCGGAGATCATACTACTGTGGATCCCGATCTGTACACGATAACGCAGGAAGGCAATGCTCAATCCGGCACCACCACGACCATCTATTTTGCCGATGCCACAACGCTGGCCGGTAGGACGATCGTCGTGTCGTACCAGGGCACCGTCACCAAGGATGCGTTGGATGGCTTGAGCGGCAGTGTGGACAACAAGGCCACAATCACCACCAAGGATGGTACCAGCGGTGAAGGCAAGACTGTCCTTAAGACCTACGGTTTCCAGTTCACGAAGATTGGCAAGGAAGGGAATGAGGCCAAGCCTCTAGCCGGCGCCAAGTTCGTTGTCAAGAATGCGGAGGGCAAGTTCCTTAAGCAGGCTGAGGACGGTGCGTGGTCGTTTGTTTCCGATCAGAATGATGCCAAGACGTTCACTACTGAGAATGATGGTTTGGTGAAGGTCGCGGGTCTTGCGGCGGGAACCTACACGGTTGTGGAGACTCAGGCTCCGACCGGCTACGCCCAGAACTTCAGGGTCACTTTCAATGTGGAGATCACAGATGAAGGTCTCGTCACCTTCGAGCCGGATGCCCTTCGTCAGGTCCAACCGGTCGATAACACCACTGCGAATGCCACCGCTACCGTGCTGAACGTCAAGTCTGTCACTCAGCTGCCGCTGACCGGTGCCGCGGGAACCGTGTTGTTCACCGTCGTGGCGCTGCTGGTGGGTGGCGCTGGCGTGGCTGTGGCGGTCAAGAGTCGTCGCCGCACGTACTGAGCGCATGCGTTCGGTGTGAGTGAGTTGTGAATTGACTCACTCACAATAAAAGTCAATGTGGGCGGTTGTGGGTATTCCATAATCGCCCGCATTGATGTGTGACCGACCGGTTGAAGTGATATACGGTCAGCAATATTTGAAAAGCTGCTTGTGAGAAGTCGGATATACACTTGCTTCATCACGGGGTATAGCAAAGGGGGTAAAACGATGCGCGGTGGAGGATCATTCAGCATGGACGAGCTCCAAATGTTGCGGGATCTGCCGGCGGTGGCTAACGTGTCGAAAGACCGCATCACGTACTCCAACGCCTTCAAACAGGTGTGTGTCATACGGTATCTTGCGGGGGAATCGCCGACCAAAATCTTCCGCGAGGCGGGATTGCCGCCGGAACTGATTGGGTATAAACGTATAGAACGAAGTGTGGCGCGTTGGAAGGCTGCCGTCCTCAAATCCGTGAGTGGTAGCAGTGACATGAGTAACGGCGAAATCATTACGGAGCTCGTCAACCTGTATGTTCATGCGGTGACGCGCAAGGAGAAACTCGACGGCATCGCAGGAATCGCCAATTCCGATAAGGCGAACATTGGAAATGCTCCGCATCCGCTGGACAGGGCGAACGTGTCGGGGGGGGTGTATATCCGCTGACGTGCCCGTCCCATCCGATGCGGCTGCCATCGCCGTGCCGCCTACACCTCTCAGCGCGAGCAGCGGCCTTGACAGCGAGACGGCGCTTGTCATCATCAAACAACAGGCTCGGCGTATCGACGAGCTGGAACGCGAAAACGAATCGCTCCGTGGCAAGCTGAAAACCTTGGCAAGCTGACTCCACCCGTCGCAAAGCGTTTTTTGGAAAAGATGCGAATCTGCCACATATAGCGCATTTCGCGGTGCGAACAACGGCGGAGATTGTGCGGTTGGCGCGGTAGGGTGTGAACATTATGACTTTTGGGAATACGAAAACCGGAAAAACTGGTACAAGCACGTCCGAAGCGACGGAAACCGCGCAAATCAAATCCGTCGAAAGCCTCGACAAAGGCAACGACATGGAACGCGGCCTGAAAAACCGCCACGTCCAATTCATCGCCATCGGCGGCACCATCGGCACCGGCCTGTTCCTCGGCTCCGGCAAGTCGATCGCGCTGACCGGACCGAGCATCATCCTCGTGTACATCGGCGTGGGCCTCATCATGTTCCTGCTCATGCGCGCCATCGGCGAAATGATGTACAGCGACCCAAGCCAGCACACCTTCATCAACTTCATCACGCGCTATCTCGGCCGCGGGTGGGGCAAGTTCGCCGGCTGGACGTACTGGATCGTGCTCATTCTGACCGGCATGACCGAAATCACAGCCGTCAGCACGTATTTCGTCACGTTCTTCGGTACGTTCGGCATAGACCTCAACGCGTGGAAATGGCTTATCGAACTGTGCTTCCTCGTGGCGCTCACCGGCATCAATCTCATTGCCGTGAAAGTGTTCGGCGAGGCGGAATTCTGGTTCTCCATGATCAAAATCACGCTGATTGTGGGTCTGATTGTCACCGCCGTGGTGATGCTGTTCCTCGGTTTCAGCTACCCGGCCACGCATATCGAAGGCGTGGACGGCACGGTCTCCGGTGCCACTGTGAGCCTTACGAACATTACCGACGGCTTCCAGCTTGCGCCGAATGGCTGGATGAACTTCTTCATGAGCTTCCAGATGGTGTTCTTCGCCTACCAGCTCATCGAATTCGTGGGTGTGACCGTGTCCGAAACCCAGAACCCGCGCAAAGTGCTGCCGAAAGCCGTCAACGAGCTGATCATGCGCATCCTCATCTTCTACGTGGGCGCGCTCGTGGCCATCATGGCCATCGTGCCGTGGCGCAACTTCCATCAGAACGCGGACGGCTCGTTCGGTTCGCCGTTCATCATGGTGTTCAAATACGCTGGCCTCGACTGGGCTGCCGCGCTCGTGTTCTTCGTGGTGATCACCGCAGCCGCGTCGGCACTCAATTCGCTGATCTACTCGGCGGGCCGCCACCTGTACCAGCTTGCGCAGGACTCCGAATCGCCCGCTATGCAGCGCTTCGGTGAGGTGTCGGATCACAAGGTGCCGGCGAAGGCGATCATCGTGTCCGGCTGTATGATTCTGTTCTCCCCGCTGGTTAACGCGATTCCGGGCGTTTCCGGTGCGTTCGTGCTGTTCGCTTCGGCCGCCAGCGCCGTCGTGATCTTCATCTACATCCTGACGATGCTTGCGCACCGCCGCTACCGCCAGAGCGCCGACTTCCTGCCGGACGGCTTCGTCATGCCGGCATGGCAGGTGTGCGACTGGATTGCGATTGCGTTCTACGTGTTCGTGTACGTCACGCTGTTCCTGTCCGCAGATACGCGCGGTTCCGCCATCGCCGGCCTGCTGTGGCTCGTCGTGTTCGGCGGCTACTGCCTGCTGCACGAGCGATTCCAGAACCGCGATTTGAAAGCGGCTCTAGGGAAGTAGACGTATTGCCTGTCGCTGCGGTATGCGTGGCATGCGCGTGTTGCGCTACGTGTCGCGCATTCGACGAAAGAGGGCCGGTGGAAACCTTGCGAAAATGTGCGTTTCCACCGACCCTCGTCGTGTAATCGCAATAAAACCGTGCGAAACGTTAGTGCACGAATCGTACGAAATCGGCGCGAATCAGCCGATGTAGTCGGCCTCGTTCGTCGGGCTGGACGGCACGGCATGATCTTCCGTAACCTTGCCCAAGCCAGACAAGTACGCTTCACGGCCGGCCTCAATCGCATTCTTGAAAGCGCGCGCCATCAGCGGAATGTTGCCGGCGGATGCGATCGCCGTGTATGCCATCACCGCGTCCGCGCCCATCTCCATGGCCTCAGCGGCCTGGCTCGGACGGCCGATACCCGCGTCGATGATCACCGGAACGTTGGCATTCTTGATGATCACCTCGATGAAATCGCGTGCGCGCAGGCCCTTGTTCGAGCCGATCATCGCGCCAAGCGGCATCACGCAAGCTGCGCCCGCGTCCTCAAGACGCTTCGCCGCGATCGGATCCGGGAACATGTACGGCATGACCACGAAGCCTTCCTTCGCCAGCTTTTCCGTGGCCTTGATGGTTTCCTCGTTGTCGGGCAGCAGGTACTTCGCCTCGTGCTCGATCTCCACCTTCACGAAGTCCGTCTGGCACACTTCGCGCGCGAGACGTGCGATGCGCACCGCCTCCTCCGCGTTGCGCGCGCCCGACGTGTTCGGCAGCATGGTGATGCCCTTCGGAATGTAGTCGAGCAGGTTGTTTTCGGTGGTGCGGCAGCGGCGCAGCGCCATGGTGACGATCTGCGTGCCCGCGTTCTCGATGGTCGCCTTGATGAGGTTCAGGTCGTAACGGCCGGAACCGAGGATGAAACGGCTCGTGAACTTGTGCCCGCCGAGGATCAGCGGGTCGGCGTCGCCGGTGGCGATCTCGTCGTACGCATGAGCGTCCGGCTCCGGCAGGATCGCGGTGTTCGTGGTGGTGCCGACCAGCTCGTCGAGCGTGGCGTTCGGCGCGGCCGCGACGTCGGCGGCTGCGGTGGTGATGGTGTTTTCGGTGCTCATCGTCGGTTCCTTTCGTTGGGGTGTTTGGTGTTGCTGTTGTTGCGATTGCTGTGCTGCTGTTGTGTTGCCGTTGCGTCGCTGTTGTGTTGTGTGCAACGTGCGTTTGTAATCGCAATAAAAATTTCGATTACGGCAGTGGAGTAACGTAGCAGTGCGTCAGGCGTCTTCCTCGCCGAGGATCAGTCGCGTGATCATGTTCGCTTCGTGGCAGGCGACCACGCCCACGCGCGGCGCCATCAGGCCGGCACCCGGTACCGGAGCCGTCTCGCCATCGCCACAGAAGTAGAAGTTCTTCGAAACGCGACGCGTGCTCACCAGGTTGGAGCTGCGGAAGCCGGCCATGCCGGACGCGCTGACGAGCTTCTTGCCCGGCAGATTCTCCAGCACCGCGTTGACGAGCATCGTCTTGTTTTCCGGCACGTCGAACGCCTCGCAGATGATGTCCTCGTTTTCGAACAGCGTCGGCACGTTCTCGTCGGTCACCTTGACGGTGTCGATGGTGATGTCCGTGAACGGGTTGATTTGGCGCAGATTGCTGCGCAGCGCCTCCGTCTTGTACTGGCCGAGGTCCTTCAGGAAATACTGCTGGCGATTCAGGTTCGTCATATCCACGCGGTCGAAGTCGATCAGATGCAGATGGCCGACGCCGATGCGGGTCAGCGCCACCGCGATGGTGGAGCCGAGGCCGCCGCAGCCGCAAATGGCCACGTGCGCCGCGTCGAGCTTGTCCTGCGTGGCGGCCGTGTGACGGTCGAGCAGGGCCGCGCGGATCTCCTCGCGGCTGACCAAGGTGGCCGGGTCGGGCTGGTTGTCGAAAGCGTGCTGGCGGGCGTCGATCTGCGCCTGCGATGCGGATGGTTCAAAAGTCATGGTTGTTCTCGTATTCTCGTTTCCGCTCGTATGTTTGTTTCGCTGCTGTGCTCAGCCGCCCTGCACGAACGTGACGATTTCCAACGTGTCGGTGCCCTTGAGCTGCGTCTGCGCACGCTGGGCGCGCGGCACGATCTCGCCGTTGAGCTCCACGGCCACGCGGTCGGCGCGCAGACCGCGCTGCTCCACTAGTTCGGCCACGGTGATCGGCGTGGCGACGTCCTCTTCCTTGCCGTTGATGATCATTTCGGTTCCCTTCTGTATGTCAGGCCCCACGAGTGCCGTTCCCGCCGAAACGGACGTTCAGAACTGCTTTGTGGGCTTCCGAGCGTCTGCTTCCGGTGAATCGGACATTCACGGTTGGTACGAAAAAAGGGTCGCCGAAGGAACCGTACCCTATGAGGTGGTGCGCCCCTCCGTGACCCTAATCACGCGATATTCGGTTATCGCGAACGGAAATGAGATGCGCCTCGCGGCGCGAACAACCCGTCTCCTTACGGCGGCATTACCCGCATCAAGTCCTCGGTCGAAGCTCGTCGAGCTCCCTCTCAGCCTTCCGGCTCCCGTTCGGTTGTGCCCTCATCTTCCCGCACCCGCCCGACAACCCGCTCCGCGCTGTTTTGTGCGAGAATGGGTGGCGGATTTTGTAGCGACGGATGTGGCGACGGAAGGGAGACGGTTATGACGACCGCACGAAACATGGGCGAATTGGCGGGATTTGCGATTCCACGGCTCGGCATGGGCACGATGGCTTTGGCGATTGAGGGCCGCCCGGACCGCGATACGGCGATCCGCACGATTCACGCCGGCTTGGACGCGGGCGTGCGATATCTGGACACCGCCTGGTCGTATTACCTGCCAAGCCAACCCGGCACCGGCACCGCCGAAGACCTGGGCTACGGCGAAAAAATGGTGCGCGACGCGCTCGCCAGCTGGGACGGTCCGCGCGACGAAGTGCTGATTGCAACCAAAACCGGCTATCGCCGCACCATGGAGGCGCCGAACGTTGCCGAAAACGAGCCGGAACGCCAGCATTTGCAGGCTGTGGGCAGCCAGTACGGGTGGATGGCGGATTCGCGTCCGGAAACGATGATCTGCGACGCAAAGGAGTCGGCCGCGCACCTCGGCGTGGAGGCGCTGGACCTGCTGTACTCGCACGGACCGGACCCGGAAGTGGCTTATGAGGACCAGGTCGGCGCGCTGAAGCAGCTGCTTGATGAGGGCGTGATCCGGTACGCGGGCATTTCCCGCGTGGACAACGCGCAGATCGACATCGCCCGCGAGATTCTCGGCGACAAGCTGATCGCCGTGCAGAACCAGTTCTCGCCCTCGCACTCCGACCCTGAGCATACGATGGAGCACTGCGCGGAACTTGGACTCGCGTTCGTGTGCTGGAGCCCCCTCGGCGGCTTCCTCGACGCGTTCGACCAGCGCGCGTACGACCCGTTCCGCACGGTCGCCGGCAACCACGGCTGCTCCTACCAGCGCGTGGTGCTCGCCTGGGAACTGAGTCGCTACGAGCGGTTGTTCACCATCCCCAGCGCCCGCAATCCGCAGGAAATCAACGATTCCTTCGCCGCCACCGAACTGACGCTCACGCAGGATGAGCTGGCGATGCTGAACGCCTCCGTCGACGCCCGTCGCGGCTGAATTCCGCGCAATACGTACGATTGGCCGCGCCCGATTCCGCACAATAATCGCGATTCGGGCCGCGGCCTTTTTCGTGCCTTCTGTAGCTTGCTCGCTGCAAAATCGCCCTGGGAATAACTTACACTGTAAAATGTTTACACTGTAAGATATTATGACGGCGATTGCGACGGAAGGAGGTGCCGCGTGGGCTTTGAAGAGGAACTGTTCCACGAATTGGCGACCAACACATGGGACAAACGCTCGCGCATGCAGCAGGAGATGGTGAAAGGCGCGAAGGGCGAACCCTTCGCCGTGCAGGAACTCTATAGGAAAGGCCCGCTGACGCCATCGCAGCTCGCCTCTTCAATGAAAACCACCACCGGACGCGTGTCCACACTGCTGTCCGCGTTGGAGAAAAAAGGCCAGATCACACGCGAATCCGACCCCGACGATCGCCGTGTGGTGCACGTGAACCTCACCGAAGCCGGCAGGGAACGCGCCGAACGGCAGCGCGAAAGCATGCGCGAGGCGATCTGCTGGATCTTCTCGCAGATGGGGGAGCGCCGCGCGCGCGAATTCGTTGAGCTCACCGAGGAATTCACCACGTACATGTCGCTGTGCATGCCCGGCAAACCGCGCCCCACGGCGGACGAGGTCAAAGCCGCGTTCTCAGGAAACGCACAGGAAGACGCGTAGTATCTTACGCTGTAAATAATTCACAGTGTAAGTAATCGCAATCCAGTAATCGCAAAAACCGCGAAAAATCGCAAAAACTAATCGTAAGAAAACAAGCAAAACACAAAACAAGAGAAGGAACCAAGCATGCTTCGCATCGTACGATACCTCTCCAAAGCGGAGATCGGTCAGATGCTCGTCGCGCTGGTCAGCATCGTCGGTCAGATCTGGCTTGACCTGACCCTGCCGGATTATATGGCCGACATCACGCAGCTCGTCGAAACCCCCGGCAGTGAAATGCACGACATCTGGGTGGCCGGCGGCAAAATGCTGCTCGTCTCGCTCGGCTCGGCGGCCTGCGCCGTCGTCACCGGCTTCATCGCCGCGCGCGTGGGCGCCTCGTTCAGCCAGCGCCTGCGTTCGCTCGAATTCAACAAGGTGGAAAGCTTCGGACCGGCGGAAATGAACCGTTTCTCCACCGCGTCGCTCATCACCCGCTCCACGAACGACATCACGCAGATCCAGATGTTCATCACCATGGGCCTCATGATGATCGTCAAAGCGCCGATCATGGCCGTGTGGGCCGTGTGCAAGATCGCAGGAAAGGGCTTCGATTGGACGCTCGCAACCGGCATCGCCGTGGCCATCCTGCTGGTGGTCATCGCCGTGCTCATGCGCTTCGTCATGCCGAAGTTCAAGGCCATGCAGCGCCTGACCGACAACATCAACCTCGTGGCGCGCGAGAACCTCACCGGCCTGCGCGTGGTGCGCGCGTACAACGCCGAGGACTATCAGGAAGCCAAGTTCACCGAAGCCAACAAGGAACTCACCGAAACCCAGCTGTTCACCAACCGCGCCATGGCCATCATGATGCCGTTGATGAACACCATCATGAACGGCCTGATGCTCGCCGTCTACTGGATCGGCGCGTACCTCATCGACGCTGCCGACGCCGTCGACAAGCTCACCACCTTCTCCAACATGGTGGTGTTCTCCAGCTACTCCATCCAGGTCATCATGAGCTTCCTGCTGCTGAGCATGGTGTTCGTGCTCTGGCCGCGAGCCGACGTGTCCGCGCAGCGCGTGCTCGAAGTCATCGACACCGAGCCGATGGTCACCGACGGCACGCAGGACGCGGGCAAGCCGGGCGAGGAAGGCGAAATCGAATTCCGCAATGTGAGCTTCGCCTACCCCGACTCGCGTCACGCCATGCTCGAAGGCGTCAATTTCAAGGCGAAGAAGGGTCAGACGGTGGCGTTCATCGGCTCGACCGGCTCCGGCAAATCGTCCCTCATCAACCTCGTGCCGCGTTTCTACGACGCCACGCAAGGCGAGGTGCTCGTCGACGGCGTCAACGTGCGCGACTACAAGCTGAAGGCGTTGCGCGACAAGATCGGCTACGTGCCGCAGCAGTCGTTCCTGTTCAAGGGAACGATCGCCAGCAACGTCGCGTACGGAGATACGGACCGCGACGACGACACCGTGCGCCGCGCATGCGACGTCGCGCAGGCGACGGAATTCATCGACAAAAAGCAGAAGAAGTACGATTCCGGCATTTCGCAGGGCGGTTCCAACGTTTCGGGCGGGCAGAAGCAGCGTCTGTCGATTGCACGCGCCGTCTACCGTCATCCGGAAATCCTGATCTTCGACGATTCCTTCTCCGCGCTCGACTTCAAAACCGACCGTGCCGTACGTGACGCGCTCGAAAAGGAAGCGAAGGATTCCACGAAACTCATCGTCGCGCAGCGCATCGGCACCATCATGAATGCCGACCGCATCATCGTGCTCGACGACGGCAAAGTGGTCGGCCAGGGCACGCACGAGGAACTGCTCGACACGTGCGAAGTGTATCGGCAGATCGCCGAATCGCAGTTGAGCGAAGACGAACTGAAGCGCTGAAAGGGGGAGACATGCCAAGAGGAATGGGACGCGGCCGTGGGGCCGTGGAAAAGCCGAAGGACTTCGGCGGAGTGATGAAGAAGCTCGTGAAATTCTGCAGCCGGTACATTCCGGTGATGATTTTCGCGCTGGTTCTGGGCGCTGCCGGCACGGTGTGCCAGATCATCGGCCCGGACAAGCTCAAGGACATGACCAACGAGATCACGAAGGGTCTGCCGGCCATGGTGCACGGCAAGCCCGTCATGAATTCGATCGATATGGACGCGGTGTCGCGCATCGCATGGCTGCTCGTCGCGCTGTACGTCGGGTACGCGCTGCTGAGCTACCTGCAAAGCTGGCTGATGGCCAACGTCACGCAACGCACGGCACAGCAGCTACGTGAGGCGATCAGCCAGAAAATCAATCGCCTGCCGCTGAAATATTTCGACAAAGTCAGCTACGGCGACGTGCTGAGCCGCATCACCAACGACGTCGACGCGATCGGACAGACGCTCGGCCAGTCGGTCGGCTCGCTCATCACATCGGTCACGCTGTTCTTCGGCGCGCTCATCATGATGTTCTACAACAACGTGACCATGACGCTGTGCGCCATCGGCTCCGCGCTGCTCGGCCTGATCATCATGGGCGTGATCATGAAGGTGTCGCAGAAGTACTTCACCCGCCAGCAGGTGGCGCTCGGCGACGTCAACGGCCACGTCGAGGAAATGTACACCGGCCACACCGTGGTCAAGGCATACTGCGGCGAGGAACGCTCCATCGAGCAGTTCGAGAAGTACAACAACGACCTGTACGTGTCCGGCTGGAAGAGCCAGTTCCTGTCCGGCCTGATGATGCCGATCATGAACTTCGTCGGCAACTTCGGCTACGTGGTGGTGTGCGTGGTCGGCGCGGTGCTCGCCATGGACGGCAAGATCGAATTCGGCGTGATCGTGGCGTTCATGATGTACATCCGCCTGTTCACGCAGCCGCTGTCCCAGTTCGCGCAGGCGTTCCAGAACCTGCAGCGCTGCGCGGCCGCATCCGAACGCGTCTTCGGCTTCCTTGAGGAGCCGGAACTGTCCGACGAAACCGGCAAGCAGGCGCTGCTGGGCGTCGGCGCGGACGGCAAGCCGCAGCCGGTGCGCGGCGACGTGGAATTCAGCCACGTGCGCTTCGGCTACGACGCGGACAAGACCATCATCAACGACTTCTCCGCGTCCGTGAAGGCCGGCCAGAAGGTGGCTATCGTCGGCCCGACCGGCGCCGGCAAGACCACCATGGTCAACCTGCTGATGCGCTTCTACGAGATTTCCGGTGGCACGATTTCGATCGACGGCATCGACACCAAGTCCGTACCGCGTTGGAACGTGCACGACCAGTTCTCCATGGTGCTGCAGGACACGTGGGTGTTCCGTGGAACAGTGCGTGAAAACATCGCGTATTCGAAGAAGGACGTCACCGACGAGCAGATCGTGGCCGCATGCAAGGCCGTCGGCCTGCACCACTACATCATGTCGTTGCCGAACGGCTACGACACCGTGCTCGACGACAAGGCGTCGCTTTCCCAGGGCCAGCGCCAGCTGCTGACGATCGCCCGCGCGATGGTGGAGGACGCGCCGATCCTGATCCTCGACGAGGCCACCTCCTCGGTCGATACACGCACCGAGGAGCTGATCCAGAAGGCGATGGACGCGCTGACCGTGGGCCGCACGAGCTTCGTGATCGCGCACCGCCTGTCCACCATCCGCGACGCCGACATGATCCTGGTGATGAACGGCGGCGACATCGTGGAACGCGGCACGCACGAGGAACTGCTCGCCAAGGGCGGCTTCTACGCCGACATCTACAACAGCCAGTTCACGCTGGCCGAGTGAGGTTGGTGTGCTGACTCGCTAAAAAATCCGGAGGGACCACCCCTCCGGATTTTTGCGTTTTGGCTTCGGCATTTTTATTGTGTTGCGCTGACGGGACGGCGGATTTACCATTGAGGTGACTGACGTCAATCGATTGACGTATTTGAAAATCACAAAGAAAGTGGGCAGTCATGAAAAGCATCGAAATCGGCAAATCGGCAGTGGTCGCATCGCAGGCGGCGCTCGGCGTGATGCGCATGGACGCGCTGGATGCGGACGCTGCGGCAGAAGTCGTGCGTACGGCCGCCGAGCATGGAGTCAACTTCTTCGACACGGCGGACATCTACGGATTCAACGTCAACCACGACCATGCCAGCTCGCGTGTGCTCGGCCGCGCGTGGAAGGACGCCGGGCTCAAGCGCGAGGACATCTTCCTGCAGACGAAGTTCGGTATCAACATCGACTTCAGCGACCCGAACAACGTGCACGCCACCCGCTACGACTTCTCCGCGAAGCACCTCATCACGCGACTCGACGAGGAACTGGAAGCGCTCGGCACTGACTACGTGGACTTCGCGCTCCTGCACAGGCCCGACACCCTGATGGAGGCCGAGGAAATCGTCGAAGCGTTCACCACCCTGCACAAGGCGGGCAAAGTGCGCCACTTCGGTGTGAGCAACGTGAACCCGTGGCAGGCGGAACTGCTGCAGTCCTGGCTCGGCGACGACCCGGCCATGAGGCTCGAGGCGAACCAGCTGCAGTTCGGCCTGATGCACGCGCAGATGGTCAGCGACGAGCTGATGACCAACTCCGGCGCCGAAGGCATGGTCGTGGCCAACCATTCGGACGGCCTGCTGTCCTACTCGCGACTGCGCCACATGACCATCCAGGCGTGGAGCCCGTTCCAGTCCGGCACGGAATACGGCCCGTTCGTAGGCAACGAGCACTTCCCGGAGCTGAACAAGGCACTGGACGAAAAGGGCGCCAAGTACGGCGTGAGCGCCAACGCCATCGCCACCGCATGGGTGCTCAGGCATCCGGCGAAGATCCAGATCGTGCTCGGCTCGATGAACCCCACCCGGCTGGGCGAAATGCTCGACGGCGCGGACATCGACCTCGACAAGCAGGATTGGTGGGACCTGTACGTGGCCGCCGGCAACCTCATTCCGTGAGTTTTGCTTGCGATTGGCCGGTTTGCGGTCTGCGATTGGCGGGCCGCCAACCGGCCAACCTGGCAATCAGTGACCGGTCGGCAATCAGAAGAAACGGCCGGGGAAACCGGCGCTGATGGTGGCGTGACGGTCGGCGTCCAACGTGGCGCAATCGAAAGCGAAAGTGCTGCTCAGCTCGTTCGGATCCGCAACGAACAGCGCCGTAGCCAACCCGTCCGCCACCGCAGTCGGATAGCCGCCAAACGACGCGGATCGCACCGCAACCCAGGTGGCCTCCGTCTGCTGCACGGGCAGGCCGTCGATGGCGTTGAGCAGGTGGTGAATCGCCAGATGCGTCTGTTCGTTCACCGCCACCTCCCAATGGCGACGGCTGGGCGCGCTCGCACAGAACGCGCCATCGCCGATCAGTGCGACGCCGACCGCGCAGGACGGATCATCCGGATCCTCAAGCGCCACACGGATCGGCTTGTTCGTGCGCGCCAGCAGATCGCCGCCCGCATCAATCACAAATTCCGGGGCAGCGCTTTCGCGTTTGCTGTCTGAGGTGGAAGATTGGCATGTCGGGTTGGTCGTTTCGGCTGACTTGACATGCGATGTGCGCGAAAGTTCTGAATCGGTGAGCAATCCGCCCAGCGAATCCACCAGATAACCCTTGCCGCACGCGCCGAAATCCACATGAACCGGACTGCGTGTAACCAATGTCGTACCACTCGAACGAACCACATCACGACCCCATACGGCCCGTCCGTGCAGCGCGCCCAGGCGCTCGCCGGCGTCGGCTTCAACGGTGAAACTCAGCGCGGGATCGTAACCGAGACGAATCAGGTCCTCGCCCACGCACGGGTCGATCGCACCGCGCGTGGCGGCGTGCAGCGCGTCGTACAAATCGAATAGCGGGCCGGCCCAATCGGGAAAATCGAAATGCCCGCCATGCTCCGCATTGCCGATGTGCGCAACCAGCGAATCAGCGCGAAACCGCGAAAGCGCATGCTCGTATTCATCGATGAACCGTTCCATCTCGCCGCGCAATTCCGCAGTGATCGGGTGAGGCGTCGAAATCAGCAACCCCGTGCCGAGCGCCTTGGGGAACGCGGCGGTGTACGGCATACGATGCGCGAGCGGTGCGAGGGAATCCATACCCACGATGCTAGCGCGTGCCCGGCTTGGCGTAGTTCGTGCTTGGGGCTGGCGGGCGCGCGGGATTTTGCGTGCGGTCGAGGCGCGGGCGTCACCGAGGATGGTATACGCATTGTCAACGCCATTGATTGGCTGTTGGGTGATTGAGCCAATTGAGACGCGTATCTCGCTTATAGATGGCGGATTCCGGGGTTCGCCCGGTGCTATCTCGCTTATAGATGGCGGGTCTCGGCGGAGAAACGAACCTAGGGGGCATCTTTTCGCCCCTCTAACCCTTGTATTTTGCAAAGGGGCCGCCATCTATAAGCGAGATACCAACTGTCACCCCGCCAAATCCGCCACTCATAAGCGAGATGTTTTTTCGTGGGTGTGGCATGAGGCATCGCCTTATTTTGATACCCCCGTAGCTTTGTATGGTTACGATTATGCTAATCGTGATTATGCAAGTCGCGATTATACAAACTGACGCTTTGGCATTCGGCTGGTGCCGGTTTGATTTATGACGAGCCAGGCGATTCGAGCCGTGCGGTGGCCGGCATGTTCTTCCGAGTTGGTGTGCGTTTCGGATTTGGCATCTGCCACACATAGCGGTTTTCGCACGTGTTCGTAGCGCGTACAGTAAATTGAAAGGTCGTGACCGGCTATTCGCCGACCAATTGCTGGCCTGCTGATGAGGCATTCGACAAGGAGGTTGCCGTGAGCAATACGAGTGATGAAAATGGCGGAAACGCAGTCCAACCAGCGACCGGTCGCGTGGACGCTCGAACATCCACGTCTGACAGGGCGGGTGCAAATCGCACCGGTGCGATGACCTCCACGAAGCAGGTGAAGAACCTGCCGCTGCCGAAGGTCTGGGCCTTCGCTATCGGCCAGTTCGGTTGGGCATTGCTTTCTGGCATCATCTCCAACTGGTTGGTTTACTTCTACCAGCCAGACAACGAGACCATCAGCCAAGGCCAGACGGTGTTCGTGCCGCAAGGTCTCGCCGTCCTTGGCATGATGACCGTGGTCGGCGGTATCACCGCGTTCGCCCGTTTCTTCGATGCGTTCGTGGATCCGGCCGTGGCGAGCCTGTCCGATCGGTGTCGGTCCAAGGCCGGCCGTCGTATGCCGTTCCTCAAGTTCGCCGCGCTTCCGCTTGCGCTCGTCACGGTGCTTGTATTCTGGAGCCCCGTCAATTCCACCAGTTGGGTCAACGGTGCGTTCCTGTTCGTCACGGTGATTGGCTACTACATTGCCCTCACGTTCTACTGCACGCCGTACAACGCGCTCATCGCCGAACTTGGCCACGATTCCAAGCAGCAGCTCACCATCTCCACCGCCATCTCGTTCACGTGGGTGGCCGGCACCGCCATCGCCTATGTGGCTCCGGTCGTCTGGGCCGTTTTCGTGCCCGGGCTCGGCCGTGTGACCGCCATCCGCCTGACGTTCACCATCATGGCAATCATCGCGTTCGTGTGCATGCTCGTTCCGCCGCTGGCCATCAAGGAGTCCGATTACGTCGATTCGCAACCTACTTCCGAATCGACCGTTGAATCGCTGAAGCAGACTTTCGGCGACGGCGAATTCCGCAAATTCGTTTGTTCCGACGTGGTCTATTGGGTGGCCATCACCACGTTCCAGACTGGTTTGCCGTTCTTCGTGACGAGTCTGCTGAAGCTTCCCGAAACCACCACCACGATTTATTTCGTGCTTATGACCGCGGTGTCCGTGCTGTTCTATCTGCCGGTGAACCTGCTGGCCAATCGTGTTGGCAAGAAGCGGATTCTGCTCGTCGCGTTCGTGATTTTCACTTGCGCGTTCGCTTTCGCTGGCGCGCTTGGTTCGGGCCTCCTGTCTGCGATTCCGCCGATGGCACAGGGTCTGCTGCTTGCCGTTGTCGGTGCGATTCCGATGGCCGCATTCGGCATTCTTCCGCAGGCGATCGTTGCGAATATCGCCGACGCCAGTTCCAAAACGACCGGCCAGGACCGGCAGGGCATGTTCTACGCGGCTCGCACATTCGCGATGAAGATGGGCCAGTCGGTGGCGATGCTGCTGTTCACCGGCGTCAGCACCATCGGCATGGCGTCGGGCGCCGGTTACCGCATCGCGGCGATTTGCGCGGCCGTGCTGTGCGGCATCGGCGGTGTGGTGTTCGCTTTCTACAACGAGCGTAAGGTGCTCGCCGTGCTTGAACGGTGAGCTTACTGTTGACGAAAAATGTAAAGCATACTTCACATCCGGTCTTAAAATTCAGAAAATGTAAAGCAGACTTTACATTTTTCGAAGGGGCAGGCGTGCGGACGGGGGCTTCGTCTGTTGCGGAAACTTTTCTACGCGTTCCGGCGCGAACGCGTTGTGCGCCACGCGCTAGGCGCGGGTGGAGGCGCGCTTGACGAGGGTGGGTTTGATCAGTGCGGTGACGTGCACGTGCGCGTCGGCATCGTCGATGTGGTCGAGCATCTGGGTCATGGCCTTGCGACCGATGTCGGTCGCGTTGGCCGCCACGCACGTCAGTGGCAGTGAGCCGACCGGCTTGATTTGCGCGTTCTCGCAGGCCACCACGCCAACGTCTTCGGGCACGCGCACACCCTGATCGAGCAGCGCGCTGATCACGCCCGCGCCCAATGGCGTGGTGGCGGCGATGATGCCGTCCGGTCGTTCGTCTTCCGGCATCGCGGCGATTCGCAGTCCGGATTCGTAGCCGTCCTCGTCGTACAGTCCGCCGGAATCGATCACCATCGAAGGGATGCGCGCTCCCGCACCGCCGCGTTCCGCCAGCATCACCGCTTTCTGCATGCCAAGCTGCCGGTCCTGTATGGATTCGTAATCGAACGAATGCGCCAGATACGCCAGTTTCGTGCAGCCGGTGCGGATGAGCTCCTCGGCCGCGATCTGCCCGGCCGATACGTTGTCTGTCATGACGGAGCATACCGGGTCGGCGTCGCGCGGATTCGTGTGGTCGATGAGAATGATCGGAATGCCGGCGGCCCGCGCGGCGGCCACATCCTCCGGCGAATCCTCGACGGTGCTGAGCAGGATGCCGGCCACGTTCATGCCGATCAGCGTGCGCACCATGTCGCTTTGCCGCCGCTTGTCGGACAGCGCGTTCATGCCGACCAGCTGCATGCCGTGGTCCTCGCACACCTCCTGCGCGCCTTCGAAAATCGCGGTGAACAGTGAATGCTCGATGTCGGTCATCACGAAACCGACCACCGGCGTGCTGTTGGATGCCGGAATCTGGCTGCTGCTGTGCTTCGGCACGTAGCCGAGGTCGGCGATCGCGCGGCCGATTTTCAGCTTCAGTGTTTCGGAGACGCGTTCCGGATAGTTGAGATAGTTGGAAACGGTTCCGATGGAGACGCCAGCATATTTGGCGATATCTGATACGCCGACTCGTTTATTGGCTGGCATGGTTTCTCCTTGCGATTTTGATACGTTCATTGAAATTATAGAGGGCTATTTCGATTCTGTTTTTGAAATATTCAACACGCCGATTGAAATACGTATTGAAATTTTCAAACCCGTGTTTTACACTGATGATGTCGATGAAGAAGAAAACAAGTAACAGCGCGGTTCTTGAAGTTACACAAACTGCGTTGAAACTTTCAAAAAGGAAGAGAATATGAGCTCAACAACCAAGAAAAACGAAGGTGTCGGCGGCTACATGCCGCTTGCCGTCGCCGCAGGCATCGGCTCCATGCTGGGTTCCGGCATCATCGTCGGCCTGTCCGCAACCATCACCGTCTGGCAGAAGGGCCTTAGCCTCGACACCACCCAGGTCGGCCTGCTGTCCGGCATCCTGACCTTCGCCATCGCGTTCGGTTCGCTGTTCGGCGGCCGTCTGGCCGACAAGATCGGCCGCGTGCTGGTGTTCAACTGGATCAACCTGCTGTACGCCATCGGCGCCGCCATCTGCGTGTTCGCGCCCGACTTCACCGTGCTGCTCATCGGCCTGATCATCGCCGGCATCGCCTCCGGCGCCGACCTGCCGATCTCCATGACCATCGTCTCCCACGACGCCCCGAACGACAAGGTCGCAGCCCAGCTCGTCTCCACCACCCAGGTGTTCTGGCAGGTGGGCGTGTTCATCTCCTTCATCTGCGCGTTCCTCGTGTCCACCATGGAAGGCGCCATGGGTGGCCGTGTGGTCTTCGCCATACTCGCCGTGTTCGCCGTCATCGCATGGCTGTGGCGACTGGTTTCCCCGACGTTCCGCCGCTTCCACGAGGAAGCCGACGCCCGTGACGCCGCCTCCGGCCATGCGGTCGCCGCCACAGAGAAGGTCTCCGTCACCAAGATGCTGTTCGCCGGCACCGAAAACAGCCGTGTGCTGCTCGGCTTCTTCCTGGCCATCACCATCTTCTACTGTGGTTGGAACCTGCTGGCCAACACGTGGGGCCAGTTCCAGACCTACATGCTGGTGCAGGCGCACGCCTCCCAGTCGCTGGCCACTGGTCTGGGTATCATCCTGAACTTCATCACCCTCGCCCTGAACATCGCCTTCGCATCCATCGCCGGTGGCAAGTACCGCAACAAGCTGTTCTTCGTGGGCATGGGCATCTCCATCGTGGCCATGGTCTGCCTGGCACTGGGCGGCACCAACATGTGGGTCATCTTCGGCGCCACCGCGCTGATGAACCTCGGCGGCCCGTTCGCAGGCGAGGCCATGTACAAGGTGTGGACCCAGGAATCCTTCCCGATCGAGATCCGCGCCTCCATCCAGGGCTTCATCAACGGCTTCTCCCGCCTGCTATGCGGCCTGTTCGCCCTGATCACCCCGGCCCTCGTGATGCCGTCCACCATCAAGACCACCATGTGGTGCTTCGTCGGCGTGGTTGTACTCGAACTGGTCGCCGGCTCGATCATGATCGGCAAGCAGAACAAGTACGGCACCGACGAGGAGCGCCAGCGCAAGGCCGCCTCCGCCGAAGCGTAAGGCTGCACCTGAGCTGCGTCGCACATGCGTCGCATACATGACGAAACGCATACGCGCGGAACGCAGCAAACGTGGCAATCGCAACAATCGCACCATCGCAAGCGCCCTTCCGTACCTTCCGTAGGGGGGCGCTTCGCATAGCAATCGCAAATCGCAAAACGTCAATCGCATTTCGATAACAAAGGAGTTATGAGGGTCATGGATACGCAGATTATCAAGCCGATCGCCGCGGGAGACCTCACCATCGAACGCTTCACCGTCGAGCATTTTCCGGGCGACGCGCTCGGCATCCCAACCGCCACGCCACGCATGAACTGGGTGTATTCGCGCGCGGTGCCGGACGGATCGCAGATACTGCTCAAAATCAGCCGCCGCGTTCCGGGCGCGCTGGCCAAGGAGGAATACATGTACCTTCCGCCGGAAAACAGCGTGCTCGTGCCGTGGCAGTTCACCCCGCTCGCCTCACGTGAAGAGGTGTTCGCCACCGTGCAGCTTGTCTCCGCCTCGCACAAGCCGCTGAGCGAGCCCAGCGCGACCCTGCATTTCGAAGCGGGACTCATGCAGGAATACGAGCACGTCGCCGACTTCGTCGGGCCGTCTTGGGCCGAGCCGGAAACCGACCATCGCCATCTGCCGCTCGTGCGCACGGAGGTCGCGCTCAAGGCGAAGCCGAAGCGCGCCCGACTGTACCTGAGCGCGCTCGGCCTGGTCGAAGCGGAAATCAACGGCATGAAAATCGGCCACGACGCGTTGATCCCCGGCTGGACCAACTACGAAAAGCGCGTGCAATGCTGGACGTACGACGTCACCGACGAGCTCCGCGAAGGCGGCAACGCCATGGGCTTCTGGCTTGGCGACGGGTGGTATCGCGGGCGTCTCGGCTTCGACGGCGGTTACGTGAACTATTACGGCGATCGCATCGGCGTTTTCGCGCAGCTGGAAGTCGAATACGAGGACGGCAGCCTGCAGAACGTCTATTCCAACGCGTGGGACCGGCAGTGGAAGGCCACGCTCGGCCCGATCGTCTGCTCCGACCTGTGCGAGGGCGAACGGTATGACGCGCGTCTCGAACAGCCGGGCTGGTCCGAGCCGGGCTTCGACGATTCGAGCTGGAAGCCGGTTTCCGAAGTCTTCTACGATCCGGCGAACATCGAAAATCCCGACACTTCGCCGGTTCGCGCGCATGAGATCAACGAGCCGGTGTCCATCACGCGCACCGGCAGCACCGCCGACGGCCGTGGCATCTGGCTGGTCGATTTCGGCCAGAACTGCACACAGCGCATCCGGCTGCACGTCAAGGGATTGCAGGCCGGGCAAAGCGTGGAACTGCACCATGTGGAAGTGCTCGAGCCGGACGGTTCGATCGCCACGCGCACGTTGCGCCGCGGCCAGCAGCACGACATCTACACGTCCAACGGAACGGACGCCTGGTGGGAGCCGCGCTTCGCGATGCACGGCTTCCGCTACGCGCAGATAGAGGGTGTGAAGGGTGAACTGACGGCCGCCGACATCGAATGCCACGTTTACCACTCCGTGATGGACCGCGCCGGCGACTTGGAAACCTCCAACCCGCTGCTCAACCGCCTGCACGCCAACGCGCTGTGGTCGATGCGCTCCAACTTCGTGTCCGTGCCGCAGGACTGCCCGCAGCGCGACGAACGCATGGGCTGGACCGGCGACATCTGCCTGTTCGCGCCGACCGCCGCCTACCTGTACGACGTGTACGGCTTCCTCAAAAGCTGGCTGAAGGACGTGCGCGCCGACCAGGTCAAGTGGGGCACGGTGCCGTTCTACGTACCGTTCGTTCCGCTCGGCGGCTGGGCGCATCCGCAGGCCATCTCCACATGGGGCGATTGCGCCGTGGAAGTGCCGTGGGTCCTGTACATGGAGTCCGGCGATCCGCGGATTCTCGCCGATTCGTACGATTTGAGCCGCGACTGGATCGACGAAGTGGCCGGCTACCTTTCGCCCGACGGCGTCTGGGACCGCCGTCCGGATTATGTGCTCGGACAGCTCGGCGACTGGCTCGACCCGACCGCGCCGCCGGACGATCCGACGCAGGCGATGACCGAAAAGGAACTCGTCGCAACCGCCTTCTTCGCCCGCTCCTGCATGCAGACCGAGCAGATCGCCACAATCCTCGGCAAAACCGATGATGCCAAGCGATTCGGCGACCTGCGCAATCGCGTCACCGCCGGCTTCCTGGCACGCTTCACGAATCTCGACGGCACGATGACGTCCGATACGCAATGCGCGTACGCGCTGGCGATCGCGTTCGGACTGCTCGACGGCGAACCGGTACGCAAGGTCAAGGCCGGCAACCGTCTGGCCAAGCTCGTGCGCGAATCCGGCGGCAAAGTGAGCACCGGATTCGCGGGCACCCCGTTCGTGCTGCCGGCGCTGACCATGACCGGCCACAACGAGGAAGCCTACGGGCTGCTGCTTTCCGAGGAATGCCCCAGCTGGCTCTACCAAGTGAAGATGGGCGCCACCACCACGTGGGAACGTTGGGATTCCATGCGTCCCGACGGCACGCTCAACCCCGGAGGCATGACCTCGTTCAACCATTACGCGCTCGGTTCCGTGGCCGAATGGATGCATGCTCACATCGGCGGTCTCGAAGCCATCGAAGCCGGTTGGAAGCGGTTCCGTGTGGCCCCCGTGATCGGCGGCGGCATCGACCACGCCTCCACGCTCCACATCACCCCGTACGGCAAGGCGTCCGCGGCATGGGAAATCTCCGAACAGGGCGTGGAACTCGACGTGACCGTGCCGGTCGGCACCACCGCCGTGGTGGAACTGCCCGACCACGAGCCGACCGAACTGACCGCCGGAACGCACCACCTGGTCGTGGCGCGGTGAGCGCGGCGGTGGGCTGCGCGGTACGCGCGGAAAACGTCAGCAAAATCGCAATCAAAATCGCAGAAAAAACCATGCAGGAAAGGGGAAACCATGTCACTCAATGACGAGTCGGCGACTGCCGTGACCATACCACCGGAGGAAATCGCCCCCGATACCGGGCGACGCCTCACCACCGCGGAAAAAGTACGTTTCGGCGTCGGCTTCGCGCTGTTCTCGCTGCTGTGGATGACCGCCGGCACCTCCGGCTCCGGCGTGCTGCTGCCGCAACGCTTCGACGAGCTCAACATCGGCACTCCGGAAGTGATTCTGGGCGCGATGAACTCCGTCGGCTGCATCTTCGCGCTGTTCGCCAACATCATCTTCGGCGCTCTTTCCGACATCACGCGCTCGCGATTCGGCAAGCGCACGCCGTGGATCGTGGCGGGCGGCTTCATCACCGCGGCCGGCTATGCGCTGGCGTTCACGTCCACGACGCTCGTCGGCATCGTGGCGGGCTGGTCCATCGTGCAGGTCGGCGTCAACATGATGATCGCGCCGGCAGTGGCCGTCCTGTCCGACCGCATTCCGGAGAACGTGCGCGGCACTTTCTCGTCGTTCTACGGGGGCGCGATGATCGTCGGCCAGTCCGCCGGCACCTTCCTCGGCTCGAAGTTCATCGACGGCATGGGCGTCGGCTTCGTGATCGGTGCCGCGCTGTTCGCCATCACCGGCATTGTGGCGGTGATTATCTGGCCCGCCGAACGCTCGTCGAAGGTGGGCAGCGCCGCGGACGACACCAAGTCGAACGTGAAACTCAGCCCGGCCGCAATTGCCAAATCCTTCATTCCGCCGACCAAAAACTGCCGTGATTTCTACCTGGCGCTCGTTGGCCGACTGATGCTGATTTTCGGCTGGTCCATGATATCCGGCTACCAGCTGTACATCCTCAAAAAGTATTGCGGTATGAACGTTGACGACGCGGCTGCGACGCTTGCCACCATGTCGTTGATTTCGATGGTCGTGCTCATGGTCTGCTCGGTCGTTTCCGGCCCGATCTCCGACAAACTGCGCAAGCGCAAGGTCATCGTGGCGGTCGGTTCGGTGATCATCACCATCGGCATCGCGATCCCGTTCATCATGCCGACCGCGATGGGCATGATGCTGTACGCCGGCATCGGTGGCGTGGGCTACGGCATCTACATCGCCGTGGACCAGGCGCTGAACGTGGACGTGCTGCCGAGCGCCGACGAAGCGGGCAAGGATCTGGGCATCCTCAACCTCGCCAACACCGTCGGCCAGGTGCTCGCACCGGTCGCCACCGGCGCGATCGTGGTGGGTACCGGCAGCTACGCCATGATCTTCCCCGTCGCCATCGCCTCCGTGCTGGTCGGCGCCGTGGTGATCATGCTCATCAGGAAGGTCGCCTGATATTGCCTGATATCGCTTGATGGTGACGGCAGGCTCGTAGGGGGCTTCCTCGCAGAGGGAACGTGAAGCGCATTCCACATTCGGATTAGAAATCCGGAAACGTGAAATGCGCTTCACGTTTTTCCATGTGGACGGGGGCATTGCGCAACGACGCCGCTCACCACAATGTGAGACGACACGCGGAAAACGGGAAAAATAAAAACGGCGGAATTCCAACGTTTTTTCATGCGCGATACAACAAGACCAATTAAAAATCAAGACTGTTATTCAAAAAACTTTCGTTCTATCTTGGCTTCCGATGCGCGCTTCGTACGTCGGGTACGTCGGGGAAATCGCGCCGAAAAGATTTGCGGAAGGAAGGCTCGACCCATGTCATCTCGCGTCGCGCAGCGCCACGCAGCCGGTTCCTACGATTCGTGCGATTCGCGCGTCTCGGCTTCCGGCCGTCTCATCACGCTCGTCGCCGCGCTGATGATCGCGCTCGCCACGCTGTTTGTCGGCATCGCGATGCCGCGGCAGGCGTCCGCCGCTGACGGCAACCAGACGAATTTCGATTCCTGGACTGCCGTCGCGCAGAATATCGCCAAGCAGCTCGCCACCGCCGAAAAAGACTACAATGACGGCGATTACGGCCAGGCCGGCACCGGCTTCCAAACCGCGCATTGGATCGGCTACGACGCCTCCAACTTCTCGAAGGCCGTCAACGACACCATTTCCGCCGACAAGCAGCAGGCGTTGCTCACACAGTTCACCGATTTGGAAGGACTCGCGTACCAGCAGGGCCAGGGGAGCGCGATCGCAAACGGAATCAACGCGCTGAACGCGGACCTTGACACGGCCGCGCAGACGCTTGACGGCAACGCGAACCTCGCCGACCCCAAAACCTACGCGAAGCAGCGCGCCGAACAGACCGCCGCGGAACGTAAGAAGCTCGACGCGGCCAAAAAGAATTCTTCCAAAGGCAAAGGCGACCGCACGTGGAGCGAAGTCGCCAGCGAAATGAACGTCATCCTCGACAAGGCGTACAAGGCCGCCGTCTCCGGCAAGGGTGCAGAAGGCTCCAGCCTCGTCAACAACGCGTACTACCAGTACTACGAAAAGCTCGGCTTCGAAAAGAACGTCATGAACGCCATCTCCGGCGACCGCGTCTCGCAGGTGGAATACCAGTTCAAAATGACCCGCAAGACCATGCGTGACGGCGGTTCCGACAAGGAGATCAAGAAACTCGTCGACGACCTGAAAAGCTGGCTCGTCGAAGACGCCGCCACCCTCGACGGTGGCGCGTCCGGCAACGTCAACGGCTTCACCAAAGCCGTCACCAGCTCTGCCGGACAGGCGTTCCTCATCCTGATCCGCGAAGGTCTCGAAGCGCTGCTGGTGGTGGCCGCCGTGGTGGCCTACCTCGTCAAATCCGGCAACCAGCGTTTCACCAAGTGGATTTACCTCGGCGTGCTCGCGGGCCTTGCCGGCTCCGGTCTGGTCGCCGTGCTCTTCACGTTCCTGTTCGGCGGCTCCGGCCCGGTCCAGGAAATCAGCGAAGGCGTGTGCGCGCTGATCGCCATGCTCATGCTGCTGTGGACCAGCAACTGGATGCTCAACAAAAGTTCCGTGGAAGCGTGGAACCGTTACATCCGCACCAAAACCGAGTCCGCCGTGGCCGACGCGCAAAACAAAGTCGCCGCCGACGAAGGCGTGGGCCTGGGTATGGTCGTTTCGCTCGCCATGCTGAGCTTCCTAGCCGTGTTCCGTGAAGGCGCCGAAACCGTCATCTTCTACGAATCGATCTACTCGATGAGTCGCGACGCGCAAGGCATGTGGATCGGCGGCATCGCCGCGGGTGTGGTGCTGCTCGTCATCTTCCTCGTGCTGCGCTTCACCTCCGTAAAGATTCCGATTGGCCCGTTCTTCCTCGTTACGTCGATCCTGATGGCCGTGCTGGTCGTCATCTTCGCCGGCGGTGGCATCCACGCGCTCATCGAAGGTGACCTGATCGACGGCCACTATCTGTCCAGCGTGCCCACAAACGACTGGATCGGCCTGTATCCGTACGTCGAATGCCTTGCGGCACAAGCGATCGCGGCGATTGCCGTACTCGCGCTGTTCGCCGTCGGCTTCGCACGCAAACGCAAGTTGCGCACGCCTGACAATCGCAAGTAATACGCAAATTTTCCGAGATTTACCGATATTTTTTCCACATCCAACAACAAAGGAAAGAGAAATGAAGAACAAGAAGATCGCCGCTCTGCTCGGCATCCTGCTGGCCGGCTCCATGGCCTTCTCCCTGTCCGCATGCGGCAATTCCAACGATTCCGCCGCTTCGGACAAGTCCAGCGCCTCCGCGTCGGCTTCGAAGGCCGACGACTCCAGCAAGGACGATTCCAGCGATTCCGCCGGTTTCGAAGAGATCCAGGTCGATGAGAAGCACTCCGACCAGGAATGCGGCCCGCTGACCGTCAACGCCGTCTACTTCCAGCCGATCGACATGGAACCGTCCGGCATGGGCCTCAAGGCCGCCGATGCGAGCTTCCACCTCGAAGCCGACATCCATGCCAACCAGAAGGGCACCGAACTCGGCTACGGCAAGGGCGATTTCGTGCCGGACCTGACCGTCAACTACGACATCATCGACAAGACCTCCAACGCGTCCGTCGCCTCCGGAACCTTCATGCAGATGAACGCCTCCGACGGCCCGCACTACGGCGCCAACGTCAAGCTCGACAAGGCCGGCGCGTACAAACTCGTGCTGAAGATCGAATCCCCGGAGAAGAAGGGCTGGATGCTGCACGTCGATCCGGAGACGGGTGTGAAGGGACGCTTCTGGACGGAACCGATCGAGGTCACCTTCCCGGACTGGAACTATACGCCGCAGGAGTGGTGATCTCCTAGCGTAGCCCGTTCGCGGTTTCGGTATGCATTACCCGACACACTCAAGGCCGTTCGGCCAAGCTTACGGTCGGGCAATGCATACCGAAACCGCTCTCTCGCGTTTAGGGGGATGGATTCACCTCTGCGATTGTGGAGGGGGTCCGGGAAATCCTCGCATTTTAGGGGAGGGATGAGAGGCTGTCTCTTATACACATCTCCGAGCCCACGAGACTA
>ENA-OWXD01000008-OWXD01000008.1-human-gut-metagenome-genome-assembly--contig:-NODE-8-length-94885-cov-20.6386_pt1 | contig 94885 bp, 71 predicted proteins | sample MGYA00249244_ERZ652055 | MGnify/ENA primary metagenome ERZ652055 (study PRJEB26925, sample SAMN05827059) | human gut metagenome | biome: ENVO:2100002; feature: ENVO:00000062; material: ENVO:00002003...
CGAGATGCAGCGTAGTCTCGTGGGCTCGGAGATGTGTATAAGAGACAGCCCCAGCCCTTTGCGCCATTCCGCGCAACCGAGCGCGATTCTCAGGCACTGCAGGCAAGGAACACGATGAACGACCGACCTCTCGTCATAGGCAAAGGAACGAAGCAACGCCGCGACAAATACACGTGGCGCTACCGTCACAGCCTCGGCAAGGATCCGGTCACGGGCAAATACCGCTATTCGCCGTGGCAGACCATACATACCACCAAAAGCCGAGAGGTCGACGCCGCACTCGAAGCCTACAAGGCAGAACTCAACAGCGGCACCTACGTCCAAAAATCGAGGGACACCGTCGGCTCGTACGCAAAAAAAATCCACGACAACCGCGAAGGAACCATCACGCCGCTCGCCTACTCGACATCCTACTCAATCGAGAACCGGACGCGCACATCACATGCGTGATGCTCATGCTCGACACCGACATGAGAAGGGCAGAAGCCCTCGGGATGACGTGGTCCGATGTCTCCGTCGAGAACAGAAGCATCCTCATTGAGCAGCAGTTCGCGGCCGATCGAAGCGTTCGCTCGCCCAAAAGCAAGAAAAGCGTGCAGAGGATCTCGATAAGCGAGACGCTGACGTCGTATCTCGAATTCTGGAAAAAGGAGCAGGCCCGCGAAATGGAAGCCTTCGGCCTGGAACAAGTCAAAGGCACTCCGCTCGTCCACTCATTCGAACGAACGAAAGACAGGCATCCCCAAGTCAACTTCATGGACCTGAATGGGTTTTCGCGCTGGTTCAGAAACTTCAGCGTCGAGAACGGGTTCGGCAAGTTCGAAGGCGTTCGAACATACCATTATGTGAAGGAAACTGTCGACGGGGAAACGATTTCGAAGCGTTATGAGCATAAAGAGTGGCTCGAATTGAGGGATTACCTCAGGAAGCATCCCAAGGTTCGCGAGGCGAGGCATATCAGCACATATGAGAGCGAGCACCTTCCTTACGGATATTCGGGCCTATCGAGCCACACCGCTACTGCCGCTACTGCCCGCTACTGCCCGCCAGCTTCCGAACCAGCGGGCGGTAGCAGCACCCCGAACATCTCGCCGACAGCGCAGAGAGTCGTCGACCTGGCGGCCAAGGCCGACATCGAGGACGTGATGCTGTGCGACCTGCCCGGCGTCCTGTCCTTCCTAGGGCTGCCACCTGAGACGGAGATGCCGCCGGGCAACAAGGGGAAGACGAAGCTCAAGAAGCTCTACAGGAAGGTGGCGCCGAACAAGGCATACCACTCCGGCGAGCGCGCCAAGGATTTGATCTCGCACCTCGACATGGCAGAGATCAGGGCATCGGCGCCCGTCCAAGAATTGGGATGCAGTTCAATACGAGCTCGGGGCTCTTTTCGTCTAGATTGGGGACGCATGGCCGGACGAAAACAATTTGCGTCTGGTAATAAGCGTACGAAAGCGCAATTTACGTCTTAATTCCGTACGCAAATCAAGACGAAAATCGTTTATGTCTGCTTTAAATCCGTACGAAAACGGTTTTCGTCTTGCAGGGCAGTTGCCGTTTCTACAGTTCAACTTCCAGTTCGGCTTTGTGCTCGTAGAGGTAGTCGCGCATGTAGGGGATGGCAAATGAGACCTTGCCGTACGAGGGAGCCTCGATAATCGATTCTCTTAACAGGCGGCTGCGGACGGAACTCACCTGTTGAGGCGTTTTGTTTAGGGCATCGGCAACCATGCTGGTCGAGCTCGTCTGCCCCAAAGATGCCATGCTCAGCAGATAAGCGATGCACGTGGGCGGAATGCGCCGCAGCGCGGGCTCAATCACCATGGCGCAGAAGCGTTCGCGTGCCGTTGCAATGCCGCGCTCGGCTTCTTCTTCTCCAATAATCGCTGTATGTGCGCGTCTCGCCAACTGCCATGCGTAGTATCCAACGAGTTGGATCATGAAAGGATAGCCTTGCGTTGCCTCGGCAAGTTGGCCGGCAATACCTGGCTGCAACTCCATGCCAGACGCTTCAATGGTTTCCTCGAGGGAGTACGACACTTCGGTTACTGCCACAGCCTTCAGGTCAAAGGGGAGGGCACGGCGCAAAAACGTAAGTGTCTTTCCGTTGATGATGCTTTCAATCATCGAAGGCAGCCCCGCAAAAACAAAGGCGATATCAAGGTCTTCGCCGATAACCTGCTGAATCGCAATGGAGAGCGTTCGGACCTCATCGAGCTCTGCGTCTTGAACCTCGTCGAGAGTGATGAGCAGGCCATTTTCATTCTTGGATATTGTCTGTCTCATGGCGCCGCGTAGCGATGGACCGATTCGCTCAATGTCTATGCTGCCGATGGATATGCCAGCTACGGTGGGCTCAAATCTGGCGTGTTTGGCCTGGAATTTGGGCTGCAGCTGTTCGAGAATGCGTTGGCAAAGTCCCTCGGTTGCGACCTCTTTTATGACCGTCCAGCCACGGCTTTGCGCCAAACGTGAGCACTCGTCAAGGAGGACCGTCTTGCCCGTTCCACGGACGCCGGCTATGCGCATTAGGCGCCCCGGGGCACCAGGCCCGTTGATGAGGCCCTCATTGAATTCTTCGAGTACATCTTCGCGGCCGATAATCGTGGGGGGTGTTTTACCTGCTGTGGGCTTAAAAGGGTTTGTTTGCATGTGAACCACCTTTGCTCAAGATATAGCAAGATATAGTGAGATATAGCAACGTATAGCGCTGTTCGCGGGTTCTTACGGTGGTGCTATTTTCCGAATGCCGCGCGGATAAAGCGCTGGGCGAACAGCTTGTTGGCAACTCACGAGGGCTCGGGGTGCCAATTTGGGGTGCAGTAGTGCTGCGCCACGAAAAGGGCCTATCTACTACGTTTAAGCCGCAGGGGTCAACCATAGTCGGCTTTTTCGAAAATCGACAAGCTGTCTACCTGCGGTTTTGTTTTCACGGTTTTCGGTATTGCCGAGGCTATCCGTGTTAACGTAGTAGATGGGCCACTTTTGTGGCAAGGGGGCCGATCTGCGGCCCGGGGTGGCCAAAAAGCCCCGTCCCAAAAAGACTGATTGGGAGCTGGGGCGTGTCGATGCGATAGTATTACGTGGTGATATTCGACAAACCGTGGGCTTCATCCGAGGGCTTTATGGAACAGCAGCATAATCAGAGCCTGCAAGATCAGGCATACAACGCATTACGCTCCAAGATTATCTATGCCGAGCTCAAGCCCGGCACGCGCCTTTCGGCGATTGGTCTGGAAAAGGAGACGGGAATCGGGCGCACGCCCATTCGCGAGTCCTTTGTGCGCCTGCGCGAGCAGGAGCTGGTGGAAACGCGTCCCAAAAGCGGCACCTATGTCTCGAAAATCAGCATGGAGCGCGCCGAGAACGCCTGCTTTTTGCGCGAGAAGCTCGAGAGAAGCGTGCTTATTAAATGCTGTTCGGCCGCCTCGCCCGAGCAAAAGCATCGGCTTGAGCAGATTCTTGCCGAGTCCGAGTCGCTCGACCATAGCGAAACGCGTCGCTTTTTCGATCTGGACAACCTGTTCCATGAGACGTGTTTTGAGATTGCCGGCCGTCACATGCTGTGGGATTGGATGAAGAGCATCAACACGCATTTTGAGCGATACAACTGGTTGCGTATGGTGTCACAGGATCTGGATTGGGAGCCGATTCGTCGGCAGCATCGCCGGATTCTCGAGGCCATTAAGAGGGGCGATACCGACGCGGCGAGCTATCTGGCAGAGACACACCTGCACCTGATGCCCGAAGAGCAAGGTCCGGTTATCGCCTTGCATCCCGACTATTTTGAGCTGTCCAAAGACTCGGCCATCTAATCAATCCCCATATAAGTTGCGGTGAAATAGGGACTGTTTTGCGGCCTAGGTGGCGCAAACAGTCCCTATTTCACCGCAACTGCGTTGGGGCGTAACCGGGGCACAAAGCTGCGGCACCGCTTGGAGGAAAAGACCGGAAGCAAGGGTCCATTCCTCCAGACGGCGCCGCAGCTGTTTTGGTGGCTCGGTTTTTACCGAAGTGGCTCAGTTGAGCGCGACTGCCAGCCGAGTAGGCAAAGCGGCTCGGGGGCGTGCCGCTTCCGTCACGTTCTATCAGCATACAAGACGGTTTTGGTTCTTGCTCGTGACGGAAACGGCGCGCTTCCGAGCCGCTTTAAAAGAAAGGGGGCGAGGTCTAGGGCACGCCCCCTTTCACGATAGAGAGCTAAACCTAGCCGCGGACCTTCTTGACGACGTCCATGGCCTCGCGGGCGATCTGCTCGACCTTGGAGAAGTCGCCGTCGGCAAACAGGGCCGGCTTGACCATCCAGGTGCCACCGCAGGCGATGATGGCGGAGGAGCTCAGGTACTCCTCGACGTTGGCGGTGCTCACGCCGCCGGTAGGCATAAAGCGGTGACCGACAAACGGAGCGGCGAGGGCCTTGATGGTGTTCAGGCCGCCATACTGGGACGCGGGGAAGAACTTGGTGACCTTGAGGCCCAGGTTCTCGGCTGCGGTGACCTCGGAGGGGGTCACGGTGCCGGGAAGGACGGGCAGCTCGATGTCGATGCAATGCTTCACGACGTCCTCGTTGTAACCCGGGGAGACGATGAACTTGGCACCGGCGGCGCGGGCCTGCTCAACCTGCTCGACGGTCAGGACGGTGCCGGCACCAACGCACATCTCGGGCTCGGCCTCGGCCATGGCGGCGATGCACTCGGCGGCGCAGGCGGTGCGGAAGGTGACCTCGGCGGACTTCATGCCAGCTGCCATAAGAGCGTGGGCGAGCGGGGCGGCGTCCTCGACCTTGTCGAGCACAACGACCGGCACGATGCCCAGGGACTCAAGCGTGGTGTAGAACTGATCGAACATGATGTTCCTTTCGATGTGTGGCGCGCATGGGCGCGTGATTACCAAATGTGCTGGTCAGGAGCCGATTTTGGATTGGTTATCGGAGGCACTGCTTGGGGTTCAAGCAATTCCAAAACCGGCTGCTCGACCAGTCATGTAGGGAATGCCAGGCAAAACCGGAATGGGACTGGTGGTTTTGCCCGGCCGGAGGAATCGGGGAGCGGGCCGCAGGGGTATGGGATTGGAAAGCTGCGGCCCGCGGAATGGAGACGGACTAGCGCGCGACGCGGGTGCCACCGTCGGCGGCTGATGCTACGGCTGCGATCTCGTCTGCGGTCACCAAGTTGGAGTCGCCCTTGATGGTGAGCTTGAGGATCGAAGCCGCAATCGCGTAGTTGACGGCAGCCTGCGGATCGAAGTCGTTGATGAGGGCGTGGACCAGGCCGGCGTTGAAAGCGTCGCCGGCGGCAACACCCTCAAGCACGTGCACATCGTGAGCAGGGGAGAACCAGTGCTCGCCGCTCTCGGCGTCATAGAGCATGCCCATCCAGATGGAGCGCTCGACGCAGGAGATGTTGCGGACGACCGAGGCGACCTTCTTGCAGCCGTACTCGGCGCAGATCTGACGGGCCATCTCGACATAGGTGTCGCGCTCCTCGATGCCGTGGGCAAGGGAGCCGGAGACGCAGGTCATACCGAGGCCAGCAGGCGCATCCTCGTCGTTGGCGATGCAGATGTCGACGAGCGGCAGGAGTTCCTTCATGGTGGCCTGCGATTTCTCGGGCGACCACATCTTGCCGCGATAGTTCACGTCGCACACGGTGGTGATGCCCTTGGCGCGGCAGACGGCGAGCGCCTCCTTGCAGGCGGCGGCCATCTCGTCGGAGACGGCGGGGGTCACGCCGGAGAAATAGAAGACATCGATGCCCTTGAGGATCTCGTCCCAGTCAAAAACATCGCGCTTGGCCATGTTGATGGCAGAGAACTTGCGGTCGTAGACGCAGCCGTTGCCGCGCTGCGAGGCGCCGACCTCAAACACATAGGAGCCAAGACGGTCGCCCTGACGCACGACGCGCGTTGTGTCGACGCCGTAGGCCTTCAGCGAGCGCAGCGCGCACTCGCCTAGGCGGTTGGCCGGAACAACGGAGACGTAAGCGGCCTTGTCGCCCTGGTAGGCCAGGGAAAGCGCAGTGTTGGCCTCGGCGCCGCCGTAGCGGACGTCAAACTCGGTTGCCTGCTCAATACGCAGGTGGTCTTTGGGCGAGAGTCTCATCATGATCTCGCCGAAGGTAAGAACCGTTTTACCCATGGTCGCGCAGCTCCTTTTACTCGTGCGTACACCTTTGATATGGCGTTGGCACGCAGGTGCCAAGACGGTAGGGTGCGTCTTTGCACCTGCGTGCCAACGCTCGCCGAAATCGGTTTACGAAATCGGTTTCGTTTCGAGTTGTAGTATACTCACCTACAGCGTTTTGCAACCGAGATTTTTAAAAAAATGCCTAAAATGGCTCAGATCGCCGACAATTGGGAAACGGGGTGCGTTATGGCGCAGATGAGAATCAAGGACATTGCCGCCGAGGCGGGCGTGAGCCCGGCCACGGTCTCGCGCTATCTCAACAACCGCCCCGGGCAAATGACCGAGGAGACCCGTGCTCGCATCGCGGCAGTTATCGAGCGCACCGGCTATCGCCCACGTGCCGCCGCGCGCAATCTGCGCAGCTCGCGTACGAACCTCATCGGTGTGATTCTGGCTGACATCGCCAACCCGTTCTCGAGCGCCATGCTCGAGGGCCTTTCCGCCAGCGCCGCGGCGCGCGGCTGCTCGCTCATGACGGCCATTAGCGGCAACGACCCCGCTAAGGAAGCGGAGTCGCTCACCAGACTTATCGATGCCGGCGTGGACGGCCTGGTCGTCAACACCTGCGGAGGCAATGACGAGGCGATCGCCGCGGCAGCGGGACGTCTGCCCGTCGTGCTGCTCGACCGCGACGTTGCCGACGGCGGTGTTGACCTGGTGACATCTAACAACCGTGAGCTGGTCGCCGGCTTGGTAGACGCCTTGGCAGCTGCGGGCAGCGAGCGTCTGTGCCTGCTCACCGAGGCAAGCGACGATAGCCCCGTGCGTCGAGAGCGCGCCGAGGCCTTTGCCGACGAGCTTTCGCGCTGCGGCCTTGCGGGCGAGGTCGTCACCCTGGCCGACGGTGGCGCCACGGGCGTCGGTCGCTTGGACGAGACCATCCGCGGCTATGCAGGCAAAAAGCTCGGCCTCATTGCCGTCAACGGCCTGGTTTTCCTGCGTCTGACCGAGGCGCTGGCGCAGCTTGGTCCCTCGTTGCCGGCTGGCCTCAAGATCGCGACGTTTGACGATTACCCCTGGAACCATGTGCTCTTTGGCGGAGTCACCACGGCCGCGCAGGACACCCTCACCATTGCCGAGCGCGTAGTCGAGCGCCTGTCCGAGCGCATCGATGTTGTTACCACCACCGTGGGCGAGGCCGCAAAGCTCGCCCCCAAGCGCATCGAGATCCCCGGCCACATCGAACACCGCGCATCGACCTCGCGCTAGTCTGTGTGATAATATATAGACAATGTCATACAGGAGGTATCCATGGCTGCGTCTGTGCTGAGTGTGCGAGTGGACTCGTCAATTAAAGACTCATTTGCCGAGCTGTGCGAAGAGCTTGGCATGACTTCGTCTGTTGCGGTCAATATGTTTATGAGGCAGATGCTGCGCGAACGCTCTCTGCCGTTTGTTCCTTCACTCGGTAAAAGCTCTGCGAGCGAAAGCGCCGCGGCGGGCATTTTGGATACTGCCCAGATTGAGTCCGCCGTCCGCGAGGCGGCCAGCTCGATTCCCGCCATCAAAACCGTGATTCTTTTTGGTTCGTATGCCCGTGGCGAGGCGCATGCCGATAGTGATATTGACTTGCGCCTCGAAGTCGATCGCGAGCGGGGCTTTGGTCTTTTCGCGCTGTCGGCATTTGGTGAGGCGGTGCGCAAAGAAACCGGGAGGCAGGTTGATCTCGTCTCTAGTGATCATCTTGATGACGATCTTGCCGCGGTAATCGAGCGCGAAGGAGTGATCCTTTATGATCGCGCGTAAGTCAGACAGCCTTCGCGCCCAAGAGGTTTTGGATGCCATTTCTGAAACGAACGAGCGCATCAAGGTTTTTGATATCACCGAGGACCAGTTTCTGCATGCGAATGACGTGCGGACGAGGGCGTTGGCGGACTCCCTTTTGATGTGTGCGCTTAGGGTAACGGAAGAAGCGGGCAAATTGTCGGAACGCTCGCAGCGGCTTCATCCCGAAATCGAATGGCGTGGAATTATCGGCATGAGAAATTATCTTGCGCATGATTACGGCAATGTCGACCGCTCGGTTGTTTGGGATGCAGTGACGATGGAGTTCCCTACGCTGGAACGAGCCTGTAGACAAATTGTCTCCGAATCTGAACGCTAACCGCTCGTTCGCAACGGCCTGTTCGCACACGTTTTTTGAGCGCTTGATACGCTTTAACCCTGCGGAAACATTTTTCTGCGATAGTATCTGCGATATAGACCAGTCGAAACCCGCCCGAAAGAAAGGGGAGCGACATGAACCAGCAGAACATCGATTACGTACTCCGCTCCATAGAGCAGCGTGACATCCGCTTTGTGCGTCTGTGGTTTGTCGACATTCTCGGCCGCCTCAAGAACTTTGCCATTAGCCCCGAGGACCTCGAGGTCGCTTTTGAGGAGGGTATTGGCTTTGACGGCTCCGCCATCGAGGGCTTTGCCACGCCCGAGGAAGCCGACATGCTCGCATTCCCTGATGCTTCGACCTTCCAGATTTTGCCGTGGCGCCCGAGCCACAACGGCGTCGCCCGCGTGTTCTGCGACGTGTGCACCCCCGACCGCAAGCCCTTCGCCGGCGACCCGCGCGACGCCCTGCGCCGCATGTTCCGCAAGGCCGAGAAAGCTGGCTATCTGCTCAACGTGGGTGCCGAGCTGGAGTATTACTACTTCCCCGACGAGCACACCCCCGAGCCGCTCGACAACGTGGGCTACTTCGATCTTTCGGTGAGCGATGCCGCCCGCGACCTGCGCCGCAACACGGTCCTCACGCTCGAGAAGATGTCCGTGCCCGTGGAGTACACCTTCCATGCCGCCGGTCGCTCACAGCACGGCATGAGCCTGCGCCACGCCGAGGCCCTGAGCATGTCCGACGCCATCACCACGGCCAAACTCATCATTAAGCAGCAGGCCTACGAGAGCGGTTGCCACGCATCCTTTATGCCCAAGCCGTTGGCGGGCGAGGACGGCAGCGCTATGTTCCTGTGCCAGTCGCTATTCGACCACGACGGCAACAACGTCTTTTGGGGCGAGGACGACGAGAAGTACCATCTCTCCGATATCGCCAAGCACTACATGGCCGGCATCTTGGCGCACGCGCGCGAGATCAGCGCCATCACCAACCCCACGGTCAACTCGTACAAGCGCATCACCACGGGTGGCGACTCCGTGCCGCAGTACGCCACGTGGGGCCTGCGCAACCGCGCGAGCATGGTCCGCATCCCGGTCTACAAGCCCGGCAAGCAGCTGTCCACGCGCATCGAGCTTCGTAGCCCCGACCCCATGGCCAACCCGTACCTGGTCAACGCCGTCACGCTGGCGGCTGGTCTGGACGGCATCGAGCGCAAGCTGGAACTCCCGCCCGAGGCAACGGCCGAGACGCTCAAGCTTACCGACCGTCAGATGCTCGAGGCCGGCTACACGCCGCTGCCGCGCTCGCTCAAAGAGGCGCTCGACGTGTTTGAGGACTCGCAGTTTATGAAGGATGCCCTCGGCGAGCACATCCACAGCTTCTTCCTCAAAAAGAAGCGCGACGAGTGGCATAAGTTTGAGTCTACGATCACCGAGTGGGAGATCAAGCACTACCTGGCGAACTCCTAATCGCGCTGGCTTGTTCCAGTACGATTGAGCTCATTTCTTTGGAGGCCGATATGTCCGAAAAGAGTGCCCTGTTCATGGCGCGCACGACGCGCTTCCACGAGTTTGCCCGCAGCTTGACGACCACCCTGGGTGTCGAGGTGAGCCTGGCCACTCCTGATTCGCCGACTGCGGCGCACGACTTTGACCTGCTGATTCTCGATTCCGATGGCATCCGCAGCGACCGCATCGATCAGATTGCCAAATGGCTTGACGATCGCGGCGGCGTTCCCATGCTGGTGATCGTCGACGACGAGGCGCTCGGCACCCTGCGCCTGCCGAATCACGCGCATGCCGACTTTGTATGCCCCACGGCGACGCCCAACGAGCTTAAGGCTCGCGCGCAGCGCCTGATGGGCGAGGAAGAGACCGTCACCGCCGACGATGTGCTCAACATCGATAACCTCGAGATTAACCTGGCTACCTACCAGGTGACGCTCGATAACGAGCCCATCGACCTGACGCTGATGGAGTATTCGCTGCTGAGCTTTTTGGCGACGCACCCCAACCGCGCCTACAGCCGCGAAGTGCTGCTGCACCGCGTGTGGGGCTTTGAGTACTGCGGCGGCACGCGTACCGTCGACGTGCACATTCGACGCATCCGCTCCAAGGTGGGCCCGCAGATCGCGGCCCACATTACCACCGTCCGCGGCGTGGGCTATCTGTTTAAGGACTAGATTTCCACCACAAAGGGGACAGGCACCTTTGTGGTGGTTTTGCCGTATGCCGGGTCCTTTCGGGTCTGCAGCAGAACTTAAGCCTTCCTAAAAGATTGCGTTCTCATACACGTTCGCCCGCATATTGGGGTACAACTCAACGTGAACAATGATGGCCCGCCACATGTTTGGCGGGCCTTTGGTTATTTGACGAAAGGATCGCAGCCATGAGCGAGAACGATTCCCAGCGTCCCCAGGATGCGGGCAACGCTGGCGAGACCCAGCAGCAGCCGCGTGTGCAGGTGGAGTCGACGCCTGCCGACAGTAACATTCCCTACGTGCAGGCCTACGACACACAGACCGGCAAGCCGCTGGGCAGCCAGCAGGTCGTGAACAAGCACACGGTGGTCAAGACCAAGACCAAAAAGCTGCCGATCTTTATTACGGCACTCGCCGGCTGTGCCTGCGGAGCCCTGCTGGTCATCGCGCTCATTATGAGCGGCACGCTCGATATCGGCGGCGGCAAGAATGCCGTGACGGCGGGTGCTTCGGGTTCGTCGACGCAAAAGATCACCATCGACTCCGAGGACACCACGCTGGCCGAGGCCGTTTCTGCCAAGGCGTTGCCCTCCGTGGTTTCCATCACCGCCACTTCGAGCGGTAGCCAGAATGGCTCGCTTTCGCAGTCTGCCGACGAGTCGGATAGTTCGGGCAGCGTCGGTTCGGGCGTGGTGCTCGATACCGAGGGTCACATCCTCACCAACAACCACGTGGTTGATGGCTACGACCAGTACGTGGTGACCATGGATGACGGCACCACCTATGAGGCCGAGTTCGTGGGCAACGACGCCTCGAGCGACCTGGCCGTCATCAAGCTCAAGGACGCCGACGCCTCCAAGCTCACGCCGATCGAGATCGGTGATTCCTCCAAGCTCAACGTGGGCGAGTGGGTTATGGCGATCGGCTCGCCGTTCGGCAATGAGCAGTCTGTCTCCACGGGTATCGTGTCGGCGCTCTACCGCTCCACGGCTATGAGCTCTACCAGCGGTAACACCATCTATGCCAACATGATCCAGACCGATGCCGCCATCAACCCGGGCAACTCCGGTGGCGCGCTCGTCAACGACAACGGTGAGCTGGTGGGTATCAACTCGCTCATCGAGAGCTACTCGGGCTCCAGCTCGGGCGTGGGCTTTGCTATTCCCGTTAACTACGCCAAGAACATTGCCGACCAGATTATCGACGGCAAGACGCCGGTGCATCCGTACATGGGCGCTACGCTTTCGAGCGTCAATGCGCTCAACGCCCGCACCAACAAGCTCAGCACCGATAGCGGCGCCTATGTGGCAAGCGTCGTCGAGGACGGTCCCGCCGCCAAGGCTGGCATCCAGGAGGGCGATGTCATTACCAAGCTGGGCGACGACGAGATTACGAGCGCCGATGGCCTGATTATCGCGCTGCGCAGCCACGAGGTGGGCGAGAAGGTCGAGATCACGCTTATGCGCGGCAAGGAAGAGAAGAAGGTCACCGTCGAGCTGGGCTCCGACGAGGAGCTGCAGAACCAGCAACAGGACGACAGTTCGACCGACACCGGCAACGGCGGTATTACCGACGAGCAGCTGCGCCAGTACCTGGAGGAGCTGCTAGGCCAGCAGGGCCAGGGCCAAGGTTACGGCCAGGGGTTCTAGCGAGCCGTTTCGCTCATACCGATGCCAGAGGGGCTGTCCCGCCAAGTGTGGGACAGCCCCTCTTTTCTTATTGATCCGTTGGGGGCGGAGGAAAACGGATCACTTGGGGCTGACAAGAGGCCTGGTTCGTAATGGTCTGGACAGTTAGTTCAGATACGTATAAATCTGGGGCAGCTTGGGATGCGTTTTGAGCATTTTTTGATTGGGATGGGGCTCGAATGGGTGTTTGGAAGGGAGAGCGGGACGTTTACATGGTCTCGAGGAGCCCAAATTAGTTGAAACAGGGGCGTTCGTGCCTGATTCAGCTCTAGGATTTATACGTATCTGAACTAACTGTCCACTCCAGTCTGGCGGCTGCCGATTCGGTGCGTTTCGAGACCGCTATTCGGCCTCATTGCGACCGGTGGTACTCTAGTATCCGTTTGAAATCGAGCGAAGGAGTGCCGCTATGGAGCAATCGAGCCTGTTTGGTGACGGCGTGGACATCGATACCGAAACGCCCGCGAGCGCGGATGCCACCGCACCGGTCGACGCCCGTGCCCAGGCGGCAGCGCGTGCGGCCGAGTTGCGCCACGAGCTCGATTACCACGCCTATCGCTACTACATGCTCGATGCACCCGAGATCACGGATGCCGCCTTTGACAAAATGCTCGTTGAGCTGCAGGAAATCGAGGCGACCTATCCCGACCTGGTGACGCCCGACAGCTATACCCAGCGCGTGGGCGGCTACGTGAGCGAGCAGTTTACGCCGGTCACGCACATGGCGCGCATGTATTCCATGGACGATGCCATGGATCTGGACGAACTCGACGCATGGCTCCAGCGCACCGAGGATGCGCTTGGTGCCGGCAGCGTCACCTATACCTGCGAGCTTAAGATCGATGGTCTGGGCGTGGCCCTTACTTACCAAAACGGCACCTTCGTGCGCGCGGCAACGCGCGGCGACGGCACCACGGGCGAGGACGTATCGCTCAACGTCCGTACCATCAAGGATGTGCCCATGCATCTGTCCGAGGCGGCGCTCGCCCACATGGGCGCTGACCGCGAGCGCACCATTGAGGTACGCGGCGAGGTCTATATGCCCAAGGGCAGCTTTGTTCGTCTGAATGAAGAGGCCGATGCCGAGGGGCGCGATCCCTTCGCCAACCCGCGCAACGCCGCCGCCGGTAGCCTGCGCCAAAAAGACCCCAAGATCACGGCGCGCCGCGATCTTGCCACCTTTATCTATGCCATCGCCGATACCGACCCGCTGCACGTCCACAGCCAGCGCGAGTTCCTCGACTGGCTGCGCAGCGCCGGCTTTAGCGTCAACCCCAATGTGGCTCGCTGTGCCACGCCGGCCGAGGTCCACGAGTTCTGTGCCCAGGCGCTCGAGCATCGCGGCGACCTGGACTATGACATCGACGGCGTGGTCGTAAAGGTCGACAGCTTCCAGCAGCAGCTCGACCTGGGCTTTACTGCCCGCGCGCCGCGCTGGGCCATTGCCTTTAAGTTTCCGCCCGAGGAAAAGCAGACCATCCTGCGCGAAATCCGCATCCAGGTGGGCCGCACCGGTGTGCTCACACCGGTCGCCGAGTTCGACCCGGTGACGGTCGCCGGCTCCACCATCGCGCGCGCCACGCTGCACAACATTGACGAGATCCGTCGCAAAAACGTGCGCGAGGGCGACACTATCATCGTGCACAAGGCGGGCGACGTGATCCCCGAGGTCGTGGGCCCGGTGCTCGATAAACGCCCGGCCGATTCGGTCGACTGGTACATGCCCGAGGTCTGTCCCGTGTGCGGAAGTCCCGTGGTCCACGAGGACGGCGAGGTGGCTTACCGCTGCGTCTCCATCGACTGTCCCGCGCAGCTCAAGGAGCGCCTGCTCCACTGGGTGAGCCGCGGCTGCATGGACGTCGACGGCCTAGGCGACGAGATTGTCGACAAGATGATCGCCGCCGGGCTGATTCACGACGTCGCAGACTTCTACCAGCTCACGGTGGACGACATCGCCGGCTTGGACACGGGGCGTGTGTACGCCAGCTCCAACAGCAAAAAGGGCGTCAAGAAGGGCGATCCCATTCCGGTGGGCCTCAAGACGGCTGAGAAAATCATCGCCGAGCTCAACAAGTCCAAGAGCCAGCCGCTCGGTCGCGTGCTGTTTGCCCTGGGCATCCGCCACGTGGGCAAGAGCGTGGGCGAGGTCATCGCCGAGCGATTCCTGTCGATTGACAAGCTCATCTTGGCGAGCGAAGAGGACATCGCCGAGTGCGAGGGTATCGGTCCCAAGATTGCGGCGAGCGTCAAGCAGTTCCTTGCCGTGCCCGAGAACCTTGCCGTGCTGGAGCGCCTGCGTCAGGCGGGTCTGTCACTCGAGGTCGACTTGGGCGCCGCGCACGCGCAGGCCGCAGCCGATGCTGGCGTGGCGGGCGAGCTCGCCGACGCACAGCCGCTTGCGGGTCTGACCTTCGTGCTGACCGGTACGCTCGTCAACCGCACGCGCGACGAGGCAGGTGCGGCGCTCAAGGTGCTCGGCGCCAAGGTTTCGGGCAGTGTGTCAAAGAAGACGAGCTATCTGGTCGCCGGCCCCAAAGCGGGCTCCAAGCTTACCAAGGCCGAGCAGCTGGGCGTGCCCGTGCTGGACGAGGATGCGCTCGAGCAGATCCTGGCGACTGGTCAGGTGCCGGAGGCGTAATGGATATAGAGAATCGCAATTGCTCGCAGGCGGAAGGACGCACGAAGCACGCCCAAGGGCAGGCAAAAGAGCACCTGATGGCGCGAATTCGCATTGCGGAACGTGAGCGCTTGGCAGGTGTGTCTCGCGATGCTTTTGAGGCGTTGACCGAGCTGGAGACGAGGCTCGGTCTAGCCTAGCGATGCAGGCACCGTGATCTGCGTCACGTATGTTGTGGGATCATCGCTGATGATGTCGTCGATCAGGGCAATCTCGCGTTGCCCCGCTACGCTGCCAACTTGTCAAAAGCTCCGCGGCGGTTGAGTACGGTAAATGCCATCACGCAAATGACCGCCGACAAAATCGATCCGCACGGCGAGGCGATGCCCATGGGAAACAACGTATCGGAATAGGCGTTCGACAGCAGCCACGCGCCCGGCACGCGAATGAGCGCCACGGCCAGCACGTTGTGCGCAAAGCCGATGTAGCTCTTGCCGTATGCAGCAAAAAAGCCGCTAAAGCAAATGTGGATGCCGGCAAAGATTGCATCGAAAATATAGCTGCGCATATAGCCGGTGCCGGCCGCGACTACCGCGGCGTCCTTGGCAAAAAAGCCGATAAACGCCGGCGCCACCAGCCACATCAGCACCGTGATCAGGCAGCCGTATACTACCGAGATGGTCATGGCATCCTTGAGCACCTGACGTGCACGGTCGCCCTTGCCCGCGCCGGCGTTTTGCGCCGTGAGCGCACTGACGGTAGCGCCCATGGAACTCGGCACAATGAACAAAAAGCTGATCATCTTTTCGACCAGGCCCACGGCGGCGGCGTCGACGAGCCCTCGGTGGTTGGCAATGACGGTGATGAACATAAACGCCACCTGGATGCAGCCGTCCTGCACGGCCACGGGCACGCCGATCTTAAGAATGCTGCCGAGCACCTCGGGCTGGGGGCGCAGGTCGCTGCGCTTAACGTGGATGTTCGTGCGACGGCTCTTGAGCCATACGAGCGCGAGGGCAACGCTTGCCGTCTGGGCGGTTACCGTGCCGAGCGCCGCGCCCACGGGACCGAGCCCCATGTGGCCGATAAACAGAAAGTCGAGCGCGATGTTGATGATGCATGCCACGCCGATCACGTACATGGGCGAGCGCGAATCGCCCAGCCCGCGAAAGATGGCCGAGAGGATGTTGTATGCGGCGATAAACGGAATGCCGACAAAGCAGATACGCAGGTAGGCGGCGGTGCCTTCGACCGCCTCGGCAGGCGTGCCAATGAGCGCTACAACCTGCGGGCATAGTGCAAATAAGATGACGGCCAGCACCACCGAGATACCCATAAAGAGCGTGATGGTGTTGCCGATGGCGGTCTCGGCGCGGTCAAACCGGCGCGAACCCACGGCGTGGCCGACGATGACCGTCGTTCCCATGGCCAGGCCCACGAGCGTCACGGTAATGATGTAGAGCGTCTGCGCGCCATTGCCCACGGCGGTGATGCCGGCGGCACCGCTAAACTGCCCCATCATGTACAGGTCGGCCATGCCGTAGAGCATCTGCAAAAAGTACGAGAGCATATAGGGCAGGGCAAAGACCGCAATGGTCTTAAGGACATTGCCGCGTGTGAGGTCGTGTTCCATGGGCGGGGCTTTCTGGCTGGGTTTGTTTACGTACCAGTGTAGTGAAAACCCTACAACGATTGTAGAGTCAAGGTTTATGTTGGCAGTGGGGCGAAATAAGTCGCGCGCACCATTATTCCGAGTGAATATGGACACACGTCACGAGAACTCGCCGCCGGCGCTAACCTTGCAGAAAACGATTTCGGAATACTTGACACCATTATTCGGCGCGCAATAATACGTGCGTTTGCGAACAACGTTTGATGGGGGTTGAACCTGCGTGCGCAATCTCAAAATACTGTTTTCCTATCTAGGGGCATACCGTCGCGATGCCATCCTCGGCGTGTTCTTTGTGTCGGTCGAGACGGTGCTCGAGCTGTTTATCCCGGTCATCATGGCCAACATCATCGATGTGGGCGTGCCTGCGGGTGATATCAACTACATGCTGCTGCAGGGCGCGTACATGTTGGTGTGCGCTGCGCTTTCGCTGGTACTGGGCTTGGGTTATGCCCGCACGTCCGCCCGCGTTGCCTCGGGCCTAGGCGCCAACCTGCGCGAGGCCGAGTACAAAAAGATTCAGACGCTCGCTTTTGGTAACCTGGACAACTACGACGCCAGCTCGCTCGTCACCCGCATGACCACGGACATCACCGTTATCCAAAATGCTGTGGGCAACGGCTTTCGCCCTATGGTGCGCGGCCCGGTGACGCTTATCGTCGGCCTTATCTACGCGCTGATGCTGTCGCGCCCGCTCGCCACCGTCTTTGCGATCATCTTGCCCGTGCTGGCAATCGTACTGGGCGTCATCACCTATCGCGTCAGTCCGCTCTACCGCCAACTCCAGACCTCGATGGACCACCTCAACGGCGTGGTACAGGAAGACCTCACCGCCGTGCGTGCCGTCAAGGCCTACGTTCGTACCGAGCACGAGGAGGCCAAGTTCGACACCGTCAATACCGAGCTCGCGCGCACTGCGACAAAGACCTTTGGCAGCGCGGTGCTCAACCTGCCGGTGTTTCAGCTGTCGATGTACGTGGCTGCGCTCTCCATCCTGTGGATTGGCGGCCGCATGATTCTCGCCGGCAAGCTGGGCGTGGGCTCGCTCACGGGCTTTATGAGCTACGTGCTGCTGATCATGAATTCGCTCATGATGATTTCCAACGTGTTTTTGCTGCTCACGCGCGCTCTTACGAGTGTGGGCCGTATCGCCGAGGTGCTCGATGAGGAGCCCTTTATCGCCAACCCCGCGGGAGACCTCGCGATTGCGGCGCCAGCGGACGGCAGTATCGAGTTTCGCGACGTTTCCTTTAAATACCGCGCGGATGCAGCCGAGGATGTGCTCGAGCATATCGACCTTCGCATCGAGAGCGGCTCGACGGTGGGCATCCTCGGCGGCACGGGCTCGGGCAAGAGCTCACTTGTGCAGCTGATTGCGCGCCTGTACGACGCCACCGAGGGCGCCGTGCTTGTGGGTGGACGCGACGTGCGCGACTACGACCTCGCGACTCTACGCGACGCCGTGGGCATTGTGCTGCAAAAGAATGTGCTGTTTACGGGTACCGTGCGCGAGAACCTGCAGTGGGGCAATCCGCAGGCGTCGGACGATGAGCTCCTCGCGGCTTGCCGCGCGGCGTGCGTGGACGAGTTCCTCGATCGCATCGGCGGGCTGGACGGCGAGTTGGGCCAAGGCGGCGCCGGTGTCTCGGGTGGCCAGAAGCAACGCCTGTGCATCGCGCGTACGCTGCTCAAGCATCCGCGCGTGCTCATTTTTGACGACTCCACCAGCGCGGTCGATATGGCGACCGACGCAAAGATTCGCGAGCACATCGCTCGGATTCCCGATACGACCGTGCTCATCATCGCCCAGCGTATCGCGAGCGTCATGGATGCCGATCGCATTGTGGTGTTGGACGACGGTCGTGCCCACGGCGTGGGCACGCACGAGGAACTGCTGGCGAGCGACAACATCTACCAGGAGATTTACGCCTCGCAGATGGAGTTTGCGGGGAACGCGGACGCCGGCGACGGCTGTGACGATGGCTGCGCGAATGATCCGTTTTCCTCCGTCCCCAGCAGATCACCCTTGGAAGGGGGTGAGCGTCATGCCTAAGACCGCAGCCCAAGCACGCCCGGCCGACCTCAAGCGCACTGTGCGCCGCTTGCTCTCCTACATGGGGCATGCCAAGTTCTCGTTGCTCGCGGTGGGCGTGCTCGCCTCCGTCGCCGCCATCGCGAGCCTCGCCGGCACCTACATGGTGCGCCCCATCGTTAACGGTTTGGCCACGGGCGGGGAGGAACTGCTTGCCAAGCAGGTCATCCTGACGGCGATCATCTACGCTGCGGGCGTGCTCTCGGCCCTGGGCTACTCGCAGATCATGGTGCGCGCGGCCCAACACGTGGTGTCCGATATTCGCCGCGACCTGTTCGCGCACATCCAGACGCTGCCGCTCAGTTATTTTGACAGCACGCGCTCGGGCGACATCATGAGTTTTTTCACCAACGACGTCGACACCGTCTCCGAGGCGCTTAACAACAGCTTTGCCAACGTGATTCAGGCCGCCATTCAGGTTGTGGGCACCACGGCTATGCTCATCATCCTTAACTGGCAGCTCACGATTATCACACTCGTGTGCGATGCGGCCATTGTGCTGTATGCGCGCTACTCGGGCGCGCGCTCTAAGCGTTTCTTTGCTGCCCAGCAGGCATCGCTTGGCGACCTGGATGGATATATCGAAGAAATGGTCTCGGGCCAAAAGGTCATCAAGGTCTTTAACCGTGAGGCAGCGAATGTCGCCGGCTTCACCCGCCGCAACGACGAGCTTCGCCGCACCGGTACCGCCGCCGTGAGCTATGCCAACTCCATGGTGCCCATGACCGTCGTGATTGGCTACGTCAACTATGCCATCGTCGCCGTGGCGGGCGGCATGCTCTGCATCAAGGGGCTCGCCGATGTGGGCGCACTTGCAAGCTACCTGGTCTTTGTGCGCCAGGCCGCCATGCCCATCAACCAGTTTACGCAGCTCGGCAACTTCTTGCTCAACGCGTTGGCCGGTGCCGAGCGCCTGTTTGCGGCTATGGACCTTGAGCCCGAGGTGGACGAGGGCTGCGTGGAGCTGGTGCAGACGGGCGATGCCGCGTGGGCGTGGAAAATTCCCGAGGGCCAGGGCGTGGGCGTCTACGGGCATCTGCATGACGTGGCAGCCGTTGATGAGTCGGGCCGCGCGGTGGCCGCCGACGGCACCGAGCTCACGTGTGGCTTGGTCCCGCTTGCCGGCGACGTGCGCTTCCATGCCGTGGACTTTTCCTACGTGCCGGGCGCCCGCGTGCTCACGGACCTCAACCTGTTTGCCAAGCCGGGGCAAAAGATTGCGTTTGTGGGCTCCACGGGCGCCGGCAAGACGACCATTACCAACCTCATCAACCGCTTCTACGAGGTCGATGACGGCGAGATCACGTACGACGGCATCGACGTCAAGCACATTGCCAAGACCAGCCTGCGCGGGTCGCTCGGCATTGTGCTGCAGGACACGCACCTGTTTAGCGGCACCATTGCGCAGAACATCCGCTTTGGCAAGCTCGACGCGACCGACGAGGAGGTGCGCGCCGCTGCCGAGGCCGCCTGCGCGGATTCGTTTATCCGCCGCCTGCCTAGAGGCTACGACACACCGGTCACGGCCGATGGCGCCAACCTGTCGCAGGGCCAGCGCCAGCTGCTCGCCATCGCGCGCGTGGCCGTCGCCGACCCGCCGGTGCTCATCCTGGACGAAGCCACTTCGAGCATCGACACGCGTACCGAAAAGCTCATCGAACGCGGTATGGACCGCATCATGCGCGGACGCACCACGTTTATGATCGCGCACCGCCTGTCCACTGTCCGCGACGCCGACGCCATCATGGTCCTCGAACACGGCCGCATCATCGAGCGCGGCACGCACGAAGAGCTGCTCGCCCAGCACGGCGAGTACTGGCAGCTGGCGCATGGCTTAAAAGAGCTGGATTAACCCGTTCGAGCACGATGCTTTGATCCCTCCGTGCCCCTCACCTCGCCTCAAACCATCACAACATTCGACGTTTTTTGCCAAAATCGGGAAAAGCATCGAATGTTGTGATGGTTTTTCTGCCACTCGACCGGGTGGAATCGCTTTCTTGCGCACGAAGGTGTGCGGACCCGTGGGCAGGGGAATAAGGTTGGTTATCCGACTCCATTGGAGGGCTCATGGACCTGCCGATCGTCCTGTCCCATAAGACTGCCTGGCTGTACCACAACGTGGCGCGCCCGTCCGAGCCGCTCTCGCGAGCAAGCAGCCTATACGATGAGGACTCGCTTGCTAACGAGGCGGAGCCGACCGCGGGCCTGCCCAAATTGGGACTCGATGCCAAGGGGCTGAGGGCTTCAACGGCAGTTGGGATCGTTACCGACTATCTAGTTTCGCTCGGTATTCCACGAGAAGAGCTCGATCATATCGACACGCTCGTCAACTTCGATTTTGAGCGCTCGACGCCGGCTGGATTTAGGCGTCACGTGTTTGGAGCGCCGGTACCTTCAGACCATCTTATCGAGGTGGCAGAGGGCCTTCTGGTGGTTGATGAGGTCATGTGCTTTGTCCAAGCGGGTTCGTGGATGAGCGAGCCCGAGCAGCTGGAATACGGCTACGAAATCTGCGCCCGATACCATTTGAATCATCTGTCGACAGGCGATTATATCGAGATGGGGCAGAGGTATACCGTTGCCGACTTGATTGCTTATTGCAACGAGAACCGATCTCGTCAGGGGGCCATGCGCGCGGCCGCCGTGCTCAAGCGCGTGCACGATGGCGCGCGTTCGCCCATGGAGACGGCCACCGCAATCATGGTCGTAGCAAAACGTTCCCAGGGAGGGCTGGGATACGCCAAGATCGAGCTCAACCATCGGGTCGATGTTCCCAACGAGTTCAAGTATCTCGCAAAGGCCGGGTATTTCGAGATCGACGTATATGCGCCTGCGAGCGGTACGGGGATTGAATACAACGGCTCGGACCATCTTGATAAACAGCGCAGCGCGTCGGATGCGGAGCGTATGACCGTGCTGGGTACGCTGGGCTTTAGGGTGATCGTCCTCACCGGGACTCAGTTTGCCCACCAGCTGCAATTGCACCGGGCGATGAACGCCATCGCGCTCGCTATGGGTCTCAAGTGCGACCGAAGCGAGACATTCCAGAAACGTCAGAACGACCTGCGAGAATTCGTGATTCGGCACTGGGACGGCGGCCTTTAGGGGCGCTTTGGTCCTTCTGCGGGGTGCCGTGGGCAGACAAACCATCACAACATTCGACGTTTTTCGCCAAAAACGGGAAAAGCATCGAATGATGTGATGGTCTGTGCTGAGGATGGGCTTGGGAAGCCGGTCTTGCTCGAAGCGACCTGTCCTGTCGTACGGGTGTCGGCGTGATTCTCTCGTGGGGTATTATGTTTTCCGAAGAATAAAACGCCGCGTGAGGGGAGGGCTGCGTGGACGGGCGCGTGCAACATGACGGCTTTGGCCGCGACATCAACTACCTGCGCATTGCCGTTACCGACAAGTGCAATTTCCGCTGCATTTACTGCATGCCGGCCGATGGCGTGGCGCCCCGTGCGCACGACGAACTGCTCAGCGCCGAGGAGATCGCCTGCTTTGTGCGCTTGGTGGCGGGGGAGGGCATTCGCCGCATACGCCTGACGGGTGGCGAACCGCTGGTCAGCCGCCGCATCATTCCGCTCATTCGCGACATCCGCGCAATTCCGCAGATCGAGGACATCTCGCTCACCACCAATGGCGCCTTGCTGCCCAAGCTGGCGCCGCAGCTCAAAGACGCGGGGCTTAACCGCGTCAACATTTCGCTCGACACACTCGACCCTACGCTGTTTGGAAAGATCACGCGCCTGGGTCGGCTCGAGCAGACCATGGCTGGCATCGACGCGGCGCTGGCTTGGGGCTTTGAACCCGTTAAGGTCAACTGCGTTGTGGTGCGTCGGCTCAACCAGGATGTGTCGGCCCTTGCACGGCTGACCGTTGACCGCCCCATCCACCTGCGCTTTATCGAATACATGCCCATTGGCGACGAACACACGAGCTCACATTGCGCTGTGGACCCGCATGCGCCCGCGCTCAATCCCGAGCTGTGGGATGCGAGTGACACCGTTCCGAGCGATGAGCTGCGGGCGCGCATCAATGCCGGGGCCACCGCGGCGGGCCTGGGCGAGCTCGAGCCGCTCGACATCAATGACGCTCCTGCCGGCGCGGGCCCTGCGCGCTATTGGCACTTTCCGGGCGCGGCGGGAACGGTCGGTTTCATTAGCGCCATGTCCAACCATTTTTGTGCGAATTGTAACCGTCTGCGCCTGACGGCCGATGGCAACGTGCGTCCGTGCCTGTTCAGTGATGCCGAGTATTCGGTGCGTGAGGTGCTGCGCCGTGGTGATGATATGCAGGTACTTTCGATTTGGCGCGATGCCGTGGCCCACAAACCGCAGGAACACGCGATAATTGAGGGCACGCAACGATTTATGTCCCAAATCGGAGGATGATCATATGGCCAAGAGCAGGTACGCCGATGCCACCAAGGCCGCTCGCAGGGCCGCGATGTCTGCCCACAAAGTCACGGCTACTGACAGCAACGCCGACGCGTCCGCGCAGCCGTCTGCCAGTGCTGCCACCGAGCCCGCCCGTGACGCTCGCCGCGACGAGCTGACGCACGTGGACGCCAAGGGCGAGGTTCGCATGGTCGACGTGTCCGACAAGGCCGAGACCCATCGCATCGCCATCGCCGAGGGCACCATCCTCATGCACCCCGAGACGCAGACCATGGTGCTGCAGGACCGCGCCAAAAAGGGCGACGTGCTTGCCTGCGCGCGCGTGGCGGGCATCATGGCTATCAAGCGCACGAGCGACATCATCCCCATGTGCCATCCGCTGCTCATTACCAAGAGCAAGTGCGACATTGCGCCCATCGCTGCGGCGGGGACGCCGGACGAGGACGTGCCCGAAGGCTGGGCGCCGGCGCGCACGGACGGGCAGGTTGGCTTTCACGTGCTGGTTACGGCGGGCGTGACGGGCAAGACGGGTATCGAGATGGAGGCCCTGACCGGCGCGAGTGCCGCGTGCCTAACGATTTACGACATGTGCAAGGCGGTCGATCGCGGCATGGAGATCGTCGACGTTCGTCTGCTGCACAAGGAAGGTGGTCGCTCGGGTGTGTGGGATCGTGCCGAACGCCAGGCCGCTGCTGTTGAGGCCGTGGGAGCCGCGGGCAACGCACCCGCGAGCGCACCCGTCGCCGTCGCGTCCGCAGCTCCGACACCGGCCGTTCCCGCGATCGCGTTTATCGGCTACCAGAACTCGGGCAAGACCACGCTCGTCGAGAAGGTTATCGCCGAGCTCACTCGCCGCGGCCTGCGCGTGGGTTCGCTCAAGCATCATGGGCACCACGGCTTTGATATCGACGTGCCCGCTAAGGATACCTGGCGCCATCACCAGGCCGGATCCAAGCACGTGGGCCTCATCTGCGCCACGCGCTGGGCGGAGTACGCCGACACGCGCGAGGAGGACGAGATGCCCGCGCGCGAGCTGCTGTCGCGCTACAACGATGTTGACGTGGTGATCATCGAGGGCTACAAGACCGAGGGCTTCGACAACATCGTGGTCGCGCGCTCCGGTGTCGACCGTCTGCGCGGCAAGAGCTCGCTCGACCTGGTCGACGGCCGCACGCTGGCCCTTGCCTGCAACGAAGCCCTGGCACGCCAGGCCTTCGACGCCGGCTTTGCGACCCGAGCCATCAACATCAACGACGCCCGGGCCATCTGCGATCTCATCCAAGACCATCTGGCCTAAAACCTGTCAAAAAGGGATAGGTTTATTATGGCAGGTTTTATCTGGGCAAACGTCATTTCCACCACAAAGGGGCCAGGCACCTTTGTGGTGGTTTTTGCTTTAGTAGATGTGTGGGGCATGCCTTACAATCTACCAAGTAGTTCATGACGGGCGAAAAACGGAGAGAAGGGGCTTGATGCGTCCTTAATGTTTCATGCGGATAGATTGATTTGACAGACGGTGGCGAATGCCCGCCGCCCGCATTCGTATGAAACAAGGAGTCTCCATGCTCGCCTCTCTTTTCTCAAAGCCTCAATCATCGCCGTCCGTGCAGGCCAAGCGCCTGGTGACGATGCGCTTTCTCATCTACACCGGTTTTCAGACCAGCTACTTTATCGGCGTCATCGGAACGCTCACCTATGCAGACAATGCCTCGGTCGTGGCGACATCGCTGGCCGTCCTTTTTATGAACGTATTCGTGATCTTGGGATCCTTTGCGGGCGGTGCGGCGCTCGACGCCTGGGGCCCGCGCCGTCATTTCTTGCTGAGCATCGTGGGCACGCTGGCAACCGGCGCGGCGATTCTCGTTTTTGGCGGCGCGACCGGCATCGTCCTGCTTGGCGCGGTGCTTCTGGGCTTTGTGATGGGGTTCGGCCAGCCCATCGCCACATCCTATCCAGCCTACCTCACCGACGATCCTGTCGAGCTCAAAGACATCAACTCCGCCATCGCCATGTTCTCAAACGTGAGTATCATCGTTGGCCCCACGCTGGGCGGCTTTGTCGCAGCTGCTGCGTCGTCGCGTGCGGTGTTTGTGCTCATGATGCTCTTTACTGTGCTGGCGCTCGTCGCCGGTTGGGGCTTTAGGCCGCAGACCAGCCATGTCGCCGGGGATGCGGATGCCGATTCGGCAGAGGAAGGGGAGCGCGCGGGACAAATCCCCGACCCCAATACATCTTCCCGCGTCACCTTCGCGACAAGCATCAAGACAGTCTTCACCAACAGTATCCTCGCCTTGCTGTTCTGCATCATCTTTCTTTCGAATTTTGGCTACGGCGCCTTCGATCCGCTGGAGTCGTTCTTCTACCGCGATGTCCTGCACGTCGGTGTCGAATGGATGGGCTGGCTCTCGTCGGCCAGCGGTGTGGGCGCGGTGCTGGGCGCCGTGGCCGCGCTCCGCTTGCCGCCGCACCTGATCAACCTTAAAACGCTGCTCGTGGCGCTCATGTCCGTGGGCCTGGGAAGTTTGCTCTATGTGGGGACGCCGTACGTGGGCGTGGCACTTATCGGTCAGATTGCCCTGGGCGTGGCCTGGGGCGTCGTCAACCCACTCCACAACACGATCGTGCAAACGACGGCCCCGCTCGAGCAGCTCGGTCGCGTGAACTCGGTCATGGGCTTTGGCAACATGTTCGCCGGCGTGGCGCCGCTGGCGATTGCCCCGTGGCTGGCGGCGACGTTTGGCGTGCAGCAGACGCTCGTTGGTGCGGGCATGGTCGTGACGGCAGTTCCCGTGGCGTTGCTGCTGTTTGGCCGCCGACACTTGGATCGTGCCGCAAAGCAGTAAAAACCATCACAACATTCGATGAAAATCGCGATTTTGCCGAAAAACGTCGAATGTTGTGATGGTTTGCGCTCCGGGCAGGCCGCCCTTCGGGTTCGGCCACCACAAAGGGGGGCAGGCACCTTTGTGGCGATCGGGTCCCAACGGCCCGCGCCTTGGTATACCATGTACGCCGTTCACGAATACACCCCACACCGCCGCACAACCCAGAAAGGACCCCATGGACACCACCTTCAGCCACATCAAAGCCGTGTTCTGCGATATCGACGGCACGCTGCTCACGAGCCAGCACACGGTGTCCCCGCGCACCGTGGCGGCGATTCGCGCACTGCGCGAGCGCGGCGTGCTCTTTGGCCTGTGCACCGGGCGCGACGCCCACGCGACCGAGGCCATGTACGAGCTCTGGGGCATCGAAGGCCTGGTGGACGTGCTCGTGGGCTGCGGTGGCGCCGAGGTCATCGACCGCGCGCACGACATCAACGAGCTGAGCTATCCGCTGCCGGGCGAGACCATCGCGCGCATCTGCGAGCACATGGCAGACCTGCCGGCAACGCCCGTTTGCCCTCGGGACGGCGTGCTCTATGTGCCCGAGAGCAATGCGTGCGTCGAGCACCTGTCGCGCGTCGACGGCGTGCCCTACAAGGTGGTCGACTTTGCCGAGTTTTTGCGCGAGCCGCAGACCAAGGTGATGTTTACCATGGCGCCCGAGGTAATGCCGCAGGTCATCGAGCGGGCGTCGACGCTCGCCGACGATACTGTTAAGGCGGCGGCTCTGCAAACAACGCAGCGCCTCTACGAGTTTATGGATCCGCGCGTGTCCAAGACGCGCGGCCTTGTGCGTGTGGCGGAGCTCAACGACATGGAGCTCCAGGACATCTGCGTGTTTGGCGATGCGGACAACGACACCTGCATGGTGGCTGACGCCGGCGTGGGCGTGGCCATGGCAAATGGCAGCGATGCCACCCGTGCCGCCGCCGATTTTGTAACCGCCAGCAACGACAAAGACGGCATTGCGATCTTTATCGAGGAACATCTGCTGTAGCGCAGGGGGAGAACCACCACAAAGGGAGCAGGCACCTTTGCGGTGGCCTCTGGCGATTTGGGCGAATTGATGCCTAAAATCTGCGCGAAAATTCAAATTTAGTTGTTTGAACATCACGCTTTTAACCACCGATGGGTTAAAGATATTTCTCATCAGTTTGGTAGGATATTCCTCTCGGTTAATGACCTACCGCTCACGGTCGATTTTCGACCGTTCACAGGATGTTCACTCTTGAGAAAAATGTTGTGCAAATAAATGAAATGCTAAAAAAAACTGATAACTAGCTTAATTACCAGTAGAAATAGATATTTCATAGCGAATAAACGAAGGTTAATCCGAGTAAATGTCAAGAGAATTGAGAATTCGCTACAAAACTATCGGTATTTTTGCTTAGATGTTCAAACAATCGTTACAATATGTACAACAAGCGTGCGCAATTACAGGTTGCGCAGATACGTTTGATAGTGAAAGAGCAAGATCGCGGTCTCTTGGGGAGGAGACATCGATGAAAGCGAATTCAGAAAAAACTAAGCAGAGTAAAAAAGCGACGCGCCGTGTACTGGCAGGCGTTTTGTGCGGAGCCTCCGTGTTGAGCCTGGTACTGTCGCTCGTCATGCCTCCGATTTCGCAGGCCATTGCCAACGATGCCCAGGCGGTTTCTACCGAGGAAACTGTGATGGGGGGGGTTCCTCAAGTGAGTCTACTGATGTAGACAACACCAACAACGGGGATACCGAAAACCAGAATAGTGACGATGTCGAAAACGGCGTGGGCGATGCCCAACCGGAGGAGCAGCCCAAGGACGAGTCGCAGGCAGAAGATAATGAAGCGGTCGACGATGGCACTGTCTCGGTAGCCGAAGAAGCTGCGGAGAACGAAGAAGCAGCCACGGCTATTGCTAATGGCGGTGAATTGCGAGATAAGCTTCAGGGCGTTGGGGAAAATCAAGCTGTTAGCTTTGAGCTTGCAAACGATATCGACTATCCCGGCGAAATCAAACTTGAGAAGAGCGGCAGCAATATAACGCTGGACTTAAGCGGCCATAAAATCACGCATTCGGGCGACAATTCAAATAAGCCGCTCTTCAACATCACCAATAACGCGGCGCTTACAGTTAAAGATTCTAACCAAGGGTCTGATCAAAAGCAGACTTCGGATGGCGGCAATAATGGGCGAGTTGCCTCGATGGACTACGACACCAGCTCTGGCATTCCGACCAAACTCACGTATTACGTGACCGAATCGACGCCGAACGGTACGGGGACAACCGAGACTCTCTATAGGCACGAGGTCAGCATCAACGGTGCCATCGTGGGTACCGCTGCCGGCTCCACGATGAGGCTCATCAACGTTTATGCGGGCGGTACGTTTAATCTTGATAGCGGTGTAATTACCCAACAGTATAATTGCAATGTTGGCAACCTCATCTATGCCGAGAACGGCTCTACCGTCAACATGAGCGGTGGCTATGTGTGTGGCGCTTCTAGCTCGGGTACGGGCGCGGGCATTAAGGTGTCCAACGATAAAGGTAAGGCCTCGACCCTAAAACTGACCGGTGGCGTAATTGCCGGCAACAGCGCTCCTAGTGGCGGCGGTGTGTATGCTGGAGGTTCCACGGTCACCATAACTGGTGGCGTAATCTCCGGCAACAGCACACTTCCTTCTGGCACTGGTTTCGGCGGCGGCATCATGGCCGAAGGCGGCAGCGTCACTGTTTCCGGTGGCTACATCACTAACAATAAATATGCCAATTTCTGTGGCCAAGATGGTTATGGCGATCATGGCGGCGCTGGACTTGCCGCTAGAAACGGTACTCATGTCACCATTTCGGGCGGCCAGATCACGGGCAACTATTCTGAGGAAGCAGGCGGCGGCGTTTACGTTACCGATGTCGATCGCAATGACCAGACATCTCGCCAGGGAATGGCATGGCTCAACATTACAGGGGGGATTATTGCCTCTAACGTGAGCAATCGTTCTGAGGGCGCTGGCATTCGCGTGGGCCAGATGGTTGACGCGATGATTAACGGTACTGAAGATAGTAAAGTCTACATTACAAACAATCACTGCATGTCTCGCTTTGACTGGGGTGGCGGCGGCATCTTTGTTCAGGGAAACTCAAACCAAGGCAAGGAATATACTGCTGGTAGGCTATTCATATATAACTCGTACATTAGCGCCAATGAAGCTGGCGGCTACGGCGGTGGCGTTGCAGTCTGCCCCACGGGCAAGACGTTGGTAACGAACACTGAGGGCACGGCAATCTTTGGCAATTCGTCTGCCAAAGATCAGCAGGACGCAAAAGCTGATTATAATTCTGAAGAGAATAGCGGTAACGAAGGCACCCCTCACCTATCCGCTGGTGGCTACGAAGGCCTTGAGCACAAAAAGAACCAGGATGCTGACGCCTACAATGCCAAAGAGTTTCGCGAAAACGGCCACGCGGACTTCTTCCTTGCGGCGGAGGATCATAAGACCCCGATCGCGGCGGTGATTGGCAAAATGCTTGGCGGCGGTGACGCCAAATACAAGGGAAGTAAAGAGCTTACGCAAGCCATTACTATCCCCGCTAACGGTGGCGTGCAGGTATATAAAAGCATCGGCCTGAGCTCGGGTGTTACAGCTCAAGACGAAGCCGCGATCAATGCGCAAAAAGTTGCGACAACGTTCATCACCGGCAACTATTCCTGGGACCATGGCGGCGGCATCATGTCGAACGGCGACCTGTACATGGGCGCGCCTGAGGACACGTATGTCTATCCGAGCCTTAAGCTCAAGGCGACCAAGAAGCTGAAAGGCCGCGACCTCAAAAAAGAGGAGTTCTCCTTTACGGTGTATCGCAAGAATTCAGACAACCCTTTGGCTGGCACGACATTCAATCGCAACGTTTGCACCGAGGTTGGAACAGCAAAAAATGATGCAAGCGGCAATATCACGTTTGACCTTGGTGAACAGTTCGCAACGGGTGGCACGGGTAACGAAATCACATACTACTTGGTCGAAGATGCCGGCGATGATCCTGACATCACGTGCGACTCCAGTGTGTATGAGATTGTGGTACGGACCCAGGATAAGCCGACCAAGCTCATGACTGTTCCGAGTAAAAATAATCCGAACGAAGAGAAGGAACTTCTCATCCATAACTACACGATTACAGACGTCAACGGGACCAAGTACGAACTCGATAAGTCTGGGAAGTGGGTTAACAAAAAAACGTGGAGTGTCGCGAAGAATGTCGACGGCTATTATCAAATTATCTGTGAGGACGGTTCGCCGACTTTCACTAACGTATGTACCGCGTACGACTCGACTGGCGTTTGGATCCCTAAGGCGACCAAGGTCGCTAAGGGTGGCGAGATGAAGGAGTTCACGCTCGAGTTTGCGGATAACGAGAACTTCGATAGTCCCAAGACGGTTATGACCGACCCCGACGGCGTGATTACCACCACTGCCGACGGCAAGAAGTCTCAGACCCGGAGCTTCGACGAGATTGAGTACAAACTCGATCAACTCGACAAGCTCAAGACCGACTCTACTGGCCGTGGCGCCTCCAAGACCTTCACGTACTATGTGCGCGAGAAGGACGAACACTTGACCTATCCGCATTACAAGTTTGATCAGTCGGTCTACAAGTTCACGGTTACGGCAACGGATAATGCCGAAGGACACATCGACTGTGCGGTGACCTACAGGAAGGGAACCGTTGACCCCGGCGGTACGTGGAAAGACACCGATAATAAGGACCACGAGTTTCCCGACACTACCCCCACCTTCACCAACACCTACTCCACCTCTTTGCCCCTTTCTGGTATGTCGGGCGTCACTCTGACGTACCTTGCCGGCGCGGCGGTGCTTTGCGCTGCTGCGGCCTGGATGCACATTCGTCGCAAGGCGAATGCGAAGGGAGGTGAGCGTCGTGAATAAGAAAGTTTGCTCCTTCCCGATCTTGTTTGCGCTGCTTGCCCTCCTGATCGGCACCTGCGCGGTTGTGTTCCCCGCTTCCGCGCAGGCCGCGCCGACCTCGACCGGTTCCATCACGGTGAGCGGCACCGTGGCGAGCAGCTACGACGCCTACCAGATTTTTAGCGCCAACGTCGTCGACGGCGACAGCGACGCCAAGATCGCCACCGACCTTGCCTGGGCAAGCGACGCCGTGCGCGACGCCGCGCTGCCTGTGCTGCACAGCGCCGGCATGTCCAATTCCCAGACCACCGCGCAGGAAGCTGCCGAGTGGCTCAACGCCGATTCCCACCTTACGAGCACGCTGAGCGCACAGCTCGCTCGTTCCCTCCAGAGCTCTGGCGCCGTGTCTGTGGCCCTTAACGCGGGCACGACGGCCGAGCTGCCCTGCGGCTACTGGCTCATCGTCGCCGCCGCCGACGCCATTTCCCAGAACGAAGTCGGCACCGCGCCGATCATGGCCCTGGTCGGCGGCAGCGCCGTCACCGTCAAGCCCAAGGCCGCGACGCCCAAGGTCCAAAAGCACGTGCTGGAGGACGGCACCGCCGCCTGGCAGAAGGCCGCCGACGCCACGGTCGCCGACGACCTGTACTGGCGCCTCTCTGCCGCGGTCCCGGCGGGTCTTACCGCCTACGACACCTATACGGTGCAGTTCGTTGACACCATGAGCGCGGGGCTCGACCCCTCCAAGGTCGCTGCGAGCATGCATGTATACGTGGCGGCAGGCGCGGACGGCGACTTCGATGCCGTCTCGACCAGCAAAGACGGGCGCGTAGGCACCGACCCCGCGAAGGGCTGGACCGACATCACGGCCCAGTGCAGGGTCTCGGTCGACGGCAAGACCTTCACCGTGCGCACCGGCGACCTCATCGCCGCGCTCGGCGGGGCAGACGCCTTCACCGCGGGCGCCCGCGTGGTCGCCGTGTACAATGCGCCGCTCAACAGCGCGTGCAACCACGGCATCGCGAAGAGCAACCCCAACGAGGTCTACCTGCGCTACCCGCGCTCTCCCTTTGCCGACCAGTCCGGCGACGCCGGCTTCACCCGCACGCCGAGCTATGACGCGTGCGCCTACACCTGGGATCTCGCGCTCACCAAGCGCGGCAGCGACGGTGACAAGCCGCTTGCCGGGGCGGTTCTGAGCATCGCCGACGACCGTGGCCGCACGCTGTCGGCCGACGGCACGTGGGATGCGGAGGGCAAGGCCACCGTCACCACGGGCGAGGACGGCCGCGTGACCGTCTCGGGCGTGGACTCGAGCAAGCTGGAGGTCCGCGAGTTCAAGGCGCCCAAGGGCTACACCGCCTTTGAGGGCACGCGATCCGTGATGGTCAAGGCCGAGGGCCTGGACGTCGACCAGGTGGCCGCCGCCAAGCCCAAGCTCACCATTACGGCCGAGTCGCCCCTGCGCGCCGACAGCGCGGACGGGTCGACGGGTAGCCTGGAGGCGTCGCTCATCAACACGCCCACCGGCACACCCCCTAGCATTACCACCGGAGGCTTTATGCCCTCGACTGGCGATATGGCAATGTACGCCGCGGCCGCCGCAGCGGTCGCCGGAGCCGCGCTCATCGTGGTCGCGCTCCTGGTCAAGCGGGGGGGTGGCAGCCATAAAGAGTAGCTGGCAGCCCCGCAGAGAGCGGGGCGAGACGTAGCGAAGTAGATGCTAAGACACAGACAGATGGATTTAGATCAAACGGACTTCAAGCAGAAAGCAGAGGAAAAGAAGATGAGCATGAGCAAGAACATCGCACGCTTGGCAGTAACCGCCGGCCTCACAGCAGCGTTGAGCTTCGGCGGCGTGATGGCCCCGGTGACCATGGCGTTTGCTGCTGAGGGCGACAGCAGCATCACGATCAATAAGGTCGACGACGCCAACAAGGACAATACGTTCAAGGCTTATCAGATCTTCAAGGCAAAAGTCGCTGATGAGGGGAGCAAAGGAAAAGTTGCTTCCGATATTGAATGGTCAAGCACGACTATCGGGCGCAAGGTAATCGCTGCTATTAAAGGATCTGCCAAGTACAAGGAAATCGTGGACGCAGACGGCGCTGCGGCGCTTGCGGACAGTGCCACTGCCCCGGTTGTTGCCGAGTGGCTTGCTAAAAATGTGACGGGAACTTCTGCCAGCTCGGCAACCAGCAGCGAGGGTACGCGCGTTGCTCCCGGTGACGTGCTGTATGCAATTGCGGCTGCGATTACAGACGAGACTCCTGCGGGAAATTCTTTTAAGGTGGATGATTCTTGGACGCGCCCGGATGCTTATGGCGATGGCTACTACCTCTTCGTGCCTGATGGTCTTACGAATCCGGCAAAGCCGAACACTGGCACCTCCCCGATTTTCGCTATCGTGGGTGGTAAGTCCGTAACGGTCACCGAGAAGACCAGCATTCCTACCGTCAACAAGGAAGTTCGTGAGGGTGTGACATGGGGAAAGGTGAGTGACTCGTATATTGGCGAGGAGGTTGAATATAAACTGACTGGCTCCGTTGCTGATAATATCGCCACGTTCAACAAGTATCAGTATGAATTTCATGACACATTGAGCAAGGGACTGGAGGCTGCGGGGGAATCTGGAAACACGCCGAAGGATCTTCACGTTTATATTGACAACAAAGGCAACCAGACCGAGATCATGCAAGATGACAATGATGGATATAAGGTAGTTTTAGAGCGAGACAGCGCTACTAAGAAGGAAAATCTCACCATTGCCTTTACCGACCTTAAGACCGTGAAGGATGAAACCGGCAAGACAATTAAAGTTGATGCTGATTCCAAGGTGGTTGTGACCTATAAGGCAACGCTTACCAGCGATGCCGAATACACGACCACCGGCAACACCAATGATGTCGAACTCGTCTATTCGAATAACCCCATGGCTGACGGTACTGGCACATCCACGTCGAAGCGAGTTACCGACCATGTCTTCCGCCTGGATGTGACCAAGGTCGAAAAGGATAACGAGGGCCAAAAACTTGAAGCTACCTTCCAAGTTAAAATGACCAAAGAGGGAGGGAAAGAGCTTAAGGATAATAGGTGGCTGACCCAAACTGGCGGCATTACCGACAAAGAGGAAAAGGCCGGAAAATTCACGACCAGCAAGGGCACTGACAAGATTTATATCCCTGGTCTTGTTGCAGGAACGTATGAGATTACCGAATGCAATACTCCTGCTGGTTACAACACCCTTGCTCCGTTTACCATTACGGTGGATCCGGCATACGACGAGGATGGCACTCTGACGGGGCTCGATGTAACGCCCAGCAATACCGAAATGGTTACTCCCAGTACTACAAATGACGCGACCATTCCTGTCACCATCAAGAACAAGAAGGGCTCCGGCCTCCCGCTCACCGGTCTCAACGGCGTGACCTTCACTTGGATTGCTGGTGGCGCGGTGCTGTGCATCGGCGTGGCTCACCTCATCCGCAGCCGTAAGCAGGCCGAGGAGTCCGAGCAGGAGTAACGCTCACTCATCCATCCCCTTGGCAGGTGGGATGTGATGGCCATGAGACTTGCGGACACTTTTCTCGTCCATCGACGTTCTTGCTTTGCCATTCTCTTTTCGGGGCAGACTCCGCGCTGGAGTTTGCCCCGTTTTTTTTGGACAACACAGGCGGCCTCCACCGTCCGATGCGGACTCATCCGTCATCGCGTTTCTTGACTCGTATGAGGTTCGGTTTAAGGTCCGTAGGCGCACGCGCGGTGCGGACGGTGGAAGGCATTTGCGCCGCAACAAGCGCAAATAAGAATGCCCGGGGGTCGGATCCCGGGCATTTAACAAAAGCTGAAAACTAGGCCGCCCGCGCTCCCAAACATTTACGCGGGGTGCGTCGTTTTCTATTGATATTGTATCCCGAATCGCCCCGCCGATCCGGGACATTTTGAAAACTCAAATGCAGGCCTATGCATGAGAGGAAGCTCGTTAATTCCGAAAATAATGTATAATTCCAATTTAAACTGGAATCAAACGAAAACGATGGAAATGAACGAAGCGCTAATCTACTTACAAGAAGCACTAGGCCTCTCCGCCAAGACCAAAACTTGGCCTGGATCCGCACACTTGCCGCTGCATCTGCGGGCGATTGAGGTCCGCGCTGTTGACGCAAACGGTTTTTCGTTTTTGCTTGCAAGTTTGCCTACTGGCGTCGGGCTTCCCGAGGCTAAGAGGGTCTATAGTCAGCTAGCCTTGCGCGCGGAGACTCCTGTTGTCGTTTCGTTTCCTGATGCCGATGCACGTCAGCGCAAAGCATTGGTCGCACAAGGGATTCCCTTTGTCTGCCCGGGTAGACAGGCTTTTCTTCCATTTATGGGCACGGCCTGCACGGAGAGGGGCGGTGCCTGGTTTCGCAATCATGCGACCAAGATGTCACCCAACGCACAGGCTGCCGCAATCTGGGGAGCAGCCCAGGAGCCATATCGTCCCTATGACCTTTGTCGTGCGCTTGGAATCTCGGCAAGCCGCGCGAGTGAGGCCATAACCGAGCTTGTTGACAGGGGGCTCGCGAGGCGCGAGCGTTGCGAGCGACGTGTCGTCGTGCTCCCTGTTGCCGTTGATCTTCTGCTTAGCGAGCACATGGCCGAGCTCTCCTCGCCTGTCTCGAAGGTCTTTTTTGCAAGGAAGACGCCGCAGATCGACTATCTTGTTGACGCCGGGGAGACGGCGCTCGCTGCGCGTTCGATGCTCGCTGCGCCGGGCATGGAACAAAAGGCCGTCTTAAGAAGTGCATGGCGTCAACTGAGCGACCTCGAAGTCGCAGACGGGGAGTTGCCGGATAACGAAACGGCGATGATCCAAGTGTGGCGCTATGCGCCCGTGTTTGCCGACTCCTCCCGCGTCGACGACATTTCGCTTGCGCTATCTTTGGCGGCAATCGACGATGAGCGAATTCAGCTTGAAGTCGATCGCATGTTTGGAAAGGAATATCCATGGCAAGAAGCGCTGTAGAAGGCCTCCAAGAATTTCAGCAGCATATGCAAGAAGCTGCAGGATCGTATGCCCTTATCGGCGGCACGGCATGCGACATTTTGCTCGCGGAGGCGGGACTTCCGTTTAGGATGACTCACGATTTTGATGTTGTAATTGTCGCCGACGACCGGTTGCCTCAGACGGCAGAAGCTATATGGACTTTGGTGCGTGATGGCGGTTACCGCTGCGGCTGGGGCGAAGGCAAAGGCTCATGTTTTTATCGGTTTACAGAGCCTAAGATGCCGGGTTACCCCCATATGATTGAACTCTTCGCGAAGTGCCCCGACTTTCTAAAGGGTCGTGAGGGGATTGATGTGGCGCCAATTCACGTTGATGAAAACATAAGCAGTCTTTCGGCAATTTTGTTGGACGATGCTTACTACAGCTTGTTCCTTCAGGGAATTCGAACCGTAGGCGGCGTTTCGGTCCCGGGGACGGAATACATTGTCCCGTTCAAAGCGAAGGCGTATCTCGACCTAAAAGCTAGAAGGGAAGCGGGGGAGAACGTTGATTCGAGGAAGGTAAAAAAGCATAAACGCGATGCGCTGAGACTTGCTCAGCTGCTTGGCGAGTCGGAAGGTGTCGATCTGCGCGGAGAACTGAAGGACGATATGCTTGCGTTTGTTAAAGATTGCGAGGTGGGCGACGTCAATCTGAAACAGATTGGGGTTGCGGGCGTAACGATGGCGCAGTTGCTCGAGACGATGAAAGCAACATATGGCTTGATTGGTTGAGTGGGGTTACGTGGCCCGGACGGTGCAGTCTAGCGGCGTTGTCCGGCGCATGAGCTCGCTAATCGGCTATTATTTGTTTAGACAACCTGAGCTGTAGAGGAGTGACCGGCGATGGTGCAGGGCGCCAAACATATGAAGAGCAATAACGCCGCGGACAACGGTGGCTCAAGCCCTCAGCCCAAACCTCAACCAAAACCTAAGCGCCGTCGCAAGCGATTGCCGCGCTGGGCTGACCGGCTCATCACCATCGTCATCATCCTTATTGGCGTGGGCCTTATGACCTGGCCGTGGATCTTGGACCGGCTCGAGGCCTCGGGCGTGTTCAACCAGATCAGCACCGTGTCCAGCACCGTGGACGCGCTGTCTGCCGAGGAGCGCGAGCGCATCCTGCTCCAGGCGCGCTCCTTTAACGAGCAGCTGGCGGGCGAGGCCACCGAGCTCCCCGCCGACCAGATCGAGCCCTATGCCCAGCAGCTCATCTTTGACCGCGACCCCATGATGAGCTGGGTCGAGATCCCCTCCATCGACGTGAGCATGCCCATCTACCACGGCACGAGCGAGGAGGTCCTTATGGCGGGCGTCGGCCACCTGGAGGGCACGAGCCTGCCGGTGGGCGGCGCCTCGACGCATTGCGTGCTCACCGCGCACTCCGGCATGCGCAACCTGAGCATGTTCGACGACATCCACTCGCTGGAGCCCGGCGACCTGGTGCTGCTGCACACCATGAACAAGACGCTCGCCTACAAGATGGTGGACTCCGAGGTCGTGCTGCCCGAGGAGATGGAGTCGCTGACCATCGAGCCCGGCGCCGACAAGGTGACGCTCGTCACCTGCACGCCCTACGGCGTTAACGACCACCGCCTGCTGGTACATTGCGTGCGCACCAAGTACAACAAGAAGGACGTCGACAAGCAAAAATCGCTGGTCGGCCGCCACTGGGGCAAGCGCGAGTTCGCCGTGCTCATCGTGGTCGTAGCCATTGTGCTGTTGCTGCTGGACATCGTGATCCACGCGGTCCGCAAGCGCCGCAAGGCCAAGGCCTCGGCATAGGACATCGTTCAGAAGCACCGCAATGGGGGACAGGCACCTTTGTGGCGGTCGGGGACTTCCAAACCATCACAACATTCGATGAAAATCTCGATTTTGACGATAAACGTCGAATGTTGTGACGGTTTTCGTTTCGGGCGGGATGGTTTTCGTTTCGGGCGGCGCGGTTTTCGCTGTGGACGGGTCGGTTTTCGCTATGGACGGCGCGGTTTCGCTGCAGAATCGCCAGCCCGCTGCCTGCCAGCCCGCCGCCCTCGTTACGTTTTCGCTGCATTTGGGTAAAGCACCTGCTCCAAGCGGCGTTGCCTTGTATACTAGAGCGGTTTATCTGTTATGCGGAAGGGAGCGCCTATGGCACTCAGCGAGAAAGACGTGCGCGGCATCGCCGAGTACGCAAAGATCGCACTGACCGATGACGAGCTCACCCAGATGACGTCCTACATGAACGACGCCGTCCAGATGCTCGAGCCCGTCTTGCAATATGACTTGCCCGACGTGGAGCCCACGTTCCATCCCATCGGAAGCCTGTCCAACGTGATGGGCGATGACCTGCGCGAGCCCGAGCGCGACCTGCCGCTCGACGTCGCGCTCGAAAACGCCGGCAGCGCGCGCGAGCGTTACTTCCGCGTGCCGTCCATTTTGGGAGAGGGGGAGAGCGAGTAATGGCACAGAGCTTCGATTCCCTTACCGCTGCCCAGATTGCCGCGGGCGTTGCCGCCGGTGACTTTACCGCTACCGAGGTGGCCCAGGCCTCCCTTGCCGCCATCGAGGCGCGCGAGGGCGGGGTCCAGGCATTCCTGCAGGTGGCGCCCGAGCTCGCGCTCGAGGCCGCCGCGCGCGTGGATGCCGACCGCGCTGCAGGCAAGCCGCTGCCCCCGCTCGCGGGCGTGCCGCTGGCCATCAAGGACAACATGAACCTCGTGGGCACGCGCACCACCTGCGCTTCCCGCATGCTCGAGAACTACCAGAGCGTCTACACCGCTACCTGCGTCCAGCGCATGCTCGATGCCGGCTGCCTGCCCATGGGCAAGGCCAACATGGACGAGTTTGCCTTTGGCAGCTCTACCGAGAGCTCGGCGTTCCACCGCACCAACAATCCTTGGGATACCGAGCGCGTGCCCGGCGGCTCCTCGGGCGGCTCTGCTGCCGCCGTCGCTGCGGGCGAGGTCGCGCTCTCGCTGGGCTCGGACACCGGCGGCTCCATTCGCCAGCCGGCGTCGCTGTGCGGCGTGGTGGGCTTTAAGCCCACGTATGGCGCCGTGAGCCGTTACGGCGTGGTTGCCTTTGGCTCGTCGCTCGACCAGGTGGGCCCCTTTGGCCGCACAGTCGAGGATGTCGCGCTGGCCATGAACGCGCTTACCGGCGCGGGCCACGATCCGTACGACTGCACCAGCCAGGATTGCGCCGTCGACTTTACCGAGCATCTCAACGACAGCATCGAGGGCAAGCGCGTGGGCATCATCCCCGCGTTTATGGAGGCCGAGGGCCTGACGCCCGAGGTCAAGGCCGCTGTTCAGCGCGCCGCCCAGGAGCTGCAGAACCAGGGTGCCGAGCTGGTCGAGGTCGACCTGCCGCACCTGGACGCCGCCATCGCCGCCTACTACGTCATCGGCCCGGCCGAGGCGTTTTCCAACCTGGCACGTTTCGACGGCATTCGCTACGGCTACCAGGAGGAGGGCTGCGCCAACCTGTCCGACCAGAGCTCACTTTCGCGCGCCCACGGCTTTGGCGCCGAGGCCAAGCGCCGTCAGATGCTCGGCGCCTACCTGCTGAGCTCGGGCGTGTACGACAAGTACTACTACGCTGCGCAAAAGGCCCGCACGCTCATCACGCGGGACTACGACGCCGCGTATGCCAAGGTGGACACCATCCTCATGCCCGCCTCGCCGCGCACGGCCTTTAAGTATGGCGAGATCAGCGACCCCACGCAGATGTACCTTTCCGACCTGTACACCATTTCGCTCAACATCTGCGGCAACGGTGGCGTCTCGGTGCCGCTGGGCCTGGGCGAGGATACTCAGCTGCCCGTTTCTGCCCAGCTGGTGGGTCCGGCCTTTAAGGACCGTCAGCTGCTCACGTTTGCCCGCGCCCTGGAGCGCGGCTTTGCCGATGCCGCCACGGGGGCGCCCGCGCTTTCCGTCGCGCCCGATTTTGCCGGGAAGGGAGGCGAGCTGTAATGAAGGAGCTTTCCGAGGTCCTGCAGGATTGGGAGGCCGTGATCGGCCTGGAGATCCATACCGAGCTCACCGCACTCGATACCAAGATGTTCTGCAACTGCAAGCTCAGCCACGATGACGAGCCCAACGCCAACGTGTGCCCGGTGTGCCTGGGCCTGCCCGGCGCCCTGCCGGTGCCCAACAAGCGCGCCATCGAGAGCATCGTCAAGGCCGGTCTCGCCACCAACTGCGAGATTCAGCGCCACTCGATGTTCTACCGCAAGCACTACTTCTATCCCGACATGGCCAAGAACTTCCAGACCACGCAGGGTCCGGTCGCCTTTGCCATGTACGGCCACCTGGATCTGGACGTGACCGGTCGCGGTGCCGCCGAGCGCCCCGACTGCGCGTTTGGCGAGGCTGAGGCCCAGAGCCTGGCGAGTGCCTCGGCCAACGCCGAGGGCCTGTCCACGTCCATGACGTCGACTATGCGCGAGGGCAACCAGCGCGCCGGCCATCTGGCCAGCTATGACGCGTCCAACCTGCAGATGCCCGAGCGTCGCGAGGACGGTTCCTACACGGTGCCCATCCGCATCCTGCGCATCCACATGGAGGAGGACGCAGCCAAGATGGTGCACGTGGGCGGTGCCGAGGGCCGCATTACCGCCGCTGCCGAGTCGCTCGTCGACTACAACCGCTGCGGCACGCCTTTGATTGAGCTCGTCACCGAGCCCGACCTGCGCACGCCCGAGGAAGCGCGCCTGTTTATGGAGAAGCTCCGTCGCATCTTTGTGACGCTGGGCATTTCCGACTGCTCCATGGAGAAAGGTTCCATGCGCTGCGACGGCAACGTGTCGCTGCGCCGCCGTGGCGAGACCAAGCTGGGCACCAAGACCGAGCTTAAGAACCTTAACTCGTTTAAGAGCCTGCATGACGGCCTTGCCTACGAGATCTGCCGTCAGGCCGAGGTGCTCGAGGAGGGCGGCATTATCTACCAGGAGACCCGCCACTGGGAGCCCAGCCGCAAGCGCACCGTGGTCATGCGTGTGAAGGAAACGGCCGACGACTATCGCCTGTTCCCCGATCCCGACCTGGCGCCGTTCGATCTGGACGACGAGTTCATCGACCGCTGCCGTGACGAGATCCCCGAGCTGCCCGATGCCAAGCGCGCCCGTTTTGAGGCCGACTTTGGTATTAAGGCGGCCGATGCCGAGCAGATTGCTGGCGACCCGGAGTTTGCCGAGTTCTTTGAGGCCGCCGCTGCCGGAATGGCTGGCAAGGAGGCTCAGACGGTCGCAAACCTGCTGGTGAACGAGATGATCGCCTACCTTAAGGGCGCGGGTGTCTCGCTGACCGAGTCCGGTATTGCACCGGCTCAGGTGGCGGCGCTGGCCAAGCTGCTGGCGACCGATGCCATCAGCTCCAACCAGGCGCACGAGGTCTTTGAGGCTATGGCCCAGACTGGCGACGACCCCAACAAGATCGTCGACGAGCGCGGTATGCGTCAGGTGAGCGATGCCGGCGCGCTGCAGCCGATCGTGGACGAGGTGCTGGCAAACTGTGCCGATCAGGCGCAGCAGTACCGCGACGGCAACCAGAAGGTCATCGGCTTTTTGGTGGGCCAGTGCATGAAGGCGAGCCGCGGCAAGGGCAACCCGAAGCTCTTCAACGAGTTGCTGAGAACGTCGCTCTCGTAAACGGGAACCCGGGAGCCCCGGCAGGGCGGGTGCTTCCTCAAAATTTCGAACAGTCCTGCGCAAGACGAAGGCCACATTAAGTGGCCTTCTTTGCGTGCGGAACTCATTTTGAGGAAGCACCCGCCCTGCCGGGGCTCCTGGGTTTCGCAACGACTCGGCCGTTCGGGTCAGGTGGGCTGAATTGAATTTGGTGAATGAGGGCGCCGTTGGTGCCCTCATTTTTTGTGGATGGGGCGCAGGGACGGTCCCCTTGGCCATATCGCGCCCCAAGATTTCCAAAAAGTTAACCTTTGTTGACCTCAATAGTTAGATAAACTAAACTCTTTTCTAAAAGTGTGCTCGAGCAAACTTGTTTACTCGGGTGCTGAGGCACCGTGCCGCGTCCAATGCGGCAAAAGGGAGAAGCAACATGAAGAAGTCGACGTTCAATACCCTGCTTGTCGGTGGCGGTTTTCTGCTTGGCACGGCCGGCATCAAGCTGCTTACCAGCGCTCCGGTCAAGAATGCCTGCGTGCAGGGTATCGCGTGCGGCATGCGCATCAAGAACGGCTACCAGGACATGGTCGAGCAGGCCAAGGCTAATGTCGACGACATGGTTGCCGAGGCGGCCTACATCACCCAGAGCGAGGCCGCTGCTGACGAGGCAGCCGAGTAACGCTCCCGGGCACAAACTATGAGATTCTCGATTATTAGCGAGATCCCCGGCAGGACCCGTCTTCAATTGGCGGGTCCTGTGCCAGAGAGCGATCTCGATGCACTTCTTAAGCTTGGCGGCGATATCGACGGCGTGCACAAGGTGCGCGTGTATGGCCGCATTGGCCAGATGGCGCTGGAGTACGACGAGCCGCGCCGCGCGAGCGTGCTCGACGCCTTGGGCGCACTCGATGCTCAAGCTATCGCCGATGCCAAGTCGGGCTACGTGATGCAGCTTGAGCCACGCAAGCATAAGCTCGTCATGGATCTTGCCACACTTATCGGCGCCCACTATGCGCGCCGATGGTTCTTGCCGACGCCTCTGCGTGCGGTGTTTGTCGTGGCCGGTTACATGGCATTTTTGCGCGCTGCCCTTCATGAGCTGGCGCAGCCGCGCCTGACCGTTCCCGTGCTCGACGCTTCGGCCATCGGCATTTCGTTCGTCAAACGTGATGTCGACACCGCGGGCCAGACGATGTTCCTGCTCAACGTGGGCGAGCTGCTCGAGGACTACACCCGCGCCATGAGCGAAAACGAGCTCATCAACTCGCTGCTCGATGTGCCCGACAAGGCGCAAAAGGTCGTCGGCGACACCGAGATAAGCGTTGCCGCCACCGAGCTTGAGCCCGGCGACTTGGTAGCCGTACGCACTGGCATGTCCATCTGCATCGACGGTGTTGTCGAGCAGGGGAGCGCTATGGTCAACCAGGCGACCCTGACCGGCGAGCCGCTGGCCGTCGAGCGAAGCGTGGGCGACGACGTGTTCGCCGGTACCGTCGTGGAAGACGGCGGCATCTTGGTGCGCGTGCGCGCTAACACGGCTCAGACCAAGTTGCGTTCGATTGTCTCGCTCGTGCAGACGGCCGACTCGCTCAAGTCCGAGGGCCAGTCGCACATGGAGGACCTCGCCAACAAGATCGTCCCGTGGAACTTCCTGCTCGCGGGTTTGGTTGCACTCACCACGCGTAGCCTCATTAAGACCTCCGCGGCACTGATGGTCGACTACTCGTGCGCACTCAAGCTCACGGGTTCCGTTGCCGTCATGACCGCTATGAGCGATGCTGCCAAGATGGGCGTCATGGTCAAGGGCGCAAAGTACTTTGAGTCGTTTGCCAAGGCCGACACCATTGTGTTTGATAAGACCGGCACGCTCACCGAGGCGCAGCCGCGTCTTGCCTGCGTGCTGACGACCGACGGCTGGAGCGAGGACGAGGTCCTGCGCCTTTCCGCTTGCTTGGAGGAGCATTTCCCGCATCCGGTGGCGCGTGCCGTGGTCAACGCCGCCCGCGAGCGCGGGCTCGAGCACCGCGAGCGTCACGCTGCGGTCGAGTACATCGTGGCACACGGCATCGCTTCGTCCATTGAGGAGCGTCGCGCCATCATCGGCTCCGCTCACTTTGTGTTCGAGGATGAGGGCGCGCAGCTCGAGTCCGACATTAAGGAGCAAATCGAGTCCCAGATGCAGGGGCTGTCGCCGCTGTATCTGGCGGTCGATGGCACCGTTGTGGGCGTGCTCGGTATCGAGGACCCGCTCAAGTCCGGGGTCCGTGAGGCCATTGCCGACCTGCATGCGCTGGGCGTTAAGCACGTGGTCATGCTCACGGGCGACTCGGAGCGCACGGCCGAGCGCATTGCTCGCGAGGCGGGGGTCGACGAGTTTAAGGCCGAGCTGCTGCCCGAGGACAAGTACGCCTATGTGGAGCGCATTAAGAGCGAGGGGCGCCACGTTGCCATGGTGGGCGACGGCGTCAACGATTCGCCGGCGCTCGGTTTGGCCGATGTGGGTCTGGCCATGGGCGGCGGAAGCGACATCGCCAAGGAGGTCGCCGACATCATCCTGACCGATACGGATCTGGCTGCGATCGTGCGTCTACGCCGTATGAGCCAGGGGCTTATCGACCGTCTGACGAGTTCGTATTCCAAGGTGATGCTCACCAACTCGGCGCTGTTGGCATTGGGTATTACCGGCATGATCACTCCGCAAACGTCGTCGTTGCTGCACAACGGCTCGACGATTGCCTACAGCCTGGGCAACGCAAAGGCGTACCTGCGTTAGCAGACGTGTCCGCCCACGTTATCTGGCCTGCGCCTGGACGGCATCGGTGTCGTCCAGGCGCAGGCCTTTTTAGGCAAGTGCAGCTTTGATGGCGGGACTTTCTGCGAGCTGCTCGGCTGCCTTTTCGTCGGAATCGTTTAGCGCTGCCAGGCTGCGGTAGACCCACTCGTTGACCTGGGTGTTTTTGACGCCTGCGGTCTGCATAAGGGCGCCTACCTCGCGGATTGCTGCGAGCAGATCGGCTTTGGGACCCGCGAGCTCGACCTCGATGCCGTGGTAGGCGGTCACACCGCGGTTTTCGCTCACGTGGTCGATAAAGCCCCCGACGGTCTCAAGCTGCTGGGCGAGAGCCGCATCATCGTCAGCGTCCAGCGCGACGAGTGCGTTCGAAACCGTGAGGGCGGGATGTCCGCAGGGGACAAAGCCTTCGATGACATCCATAGCTTCGGTAATGGTTGAGCCCAGGCCTGCGAGGGCATTGACGAGTTGCTGCTTGGTATCCATAACGGTCCTTTCGACGGGTCAATTTTGCTTGGCGAAAATATACGTGACGCAATCGGTAGCAAAAGTGCGAAGTGCGGCGCACATTGGGGTCTTCACAGCTCGTGCATAGAACAGCTGTCCGCTTTCAGAACGTGGTAAGATAACACTCCACAAGCGGGGCTTGCTCCGCATGTTCCTTGAAAAGTCGACGGGTGTTGGGTACTCGTGCCCAATGCCATCCAGACTTTCCCGACATTCGGGGGCGACTGGTTTCGACACGATAGCTCTGAGAGAGGAAGCAAGCCGAGGTCTCCTCGCCTCGTTAAACAGGGGTACCGTCAAATTGAATTGACAACAACTCTTCTTTTGAGCCTATGGCTCTCGCTGCTTAATTTATAGCGGCGCGTCAACCCGGTGATTTCCCCGACACCGGCGCGACGTCATTTTAGGGGAATGCTCCTGCGCACGTAATCGGTATGGCGCAGGCTAAGACCGAACCGGTTAGGACGCCGCGAGCGTGTCGCTGCGCGCAAAGCGTCCGAGACTAAACCAGCGACTGAGCTTGGAGATGCCAATCAGGGGGCTTTCGTGGACCGGAGTTCGATTCTCCGCGCCTCCACCATAAGTAACAGGCAGGTAGATATTCGTATCTACCTGCCTTTTTATTTCTAGTCCGTACCGCGGAGAATCGAACTCTATGCAGGGCGCGGGCGTAAAGAAAACGCGTAAGCGTTTTTAGCCCGCGGGCGAGGACGCCGGCAGGCGGCCGAAGCCGGTGCGTATTTGCGTAGCAAATACGCGGATTCTCCGCGCAAAGCCCCAACCCAAAACAGATGCGATGTTTATCGAATCTCAGCCGGCCATGCGCCGCATCAACGGATCCCCCTACCCGCGGAGAATCGAACTCTATGCAGGGCGCGAGCGTTAAGAAAACGCCGCATCAACGCAGGGTGAGGCACGCTTTCCCAATGGCGGCCCAGGCGGAAAGTGCATCCCGGAATCCGCGCTCAGACTGGGACGTAGTTTCCGGATGGCGCCTCAAGCGGAAACTGCGACCCGGAATCGAGCCGTAGAGTGGGATATGCTTTCCCAATGGCAGCTCAAGCGGAAAGTACATCCCGGAATTCTCGTTCGGAATGGGATGCAGTTTCCAAATGAATGGCTAGCGGAAAATGCGACCCGGAATTTGCTCTGAGAACGGGACGCGCTTTCCCGCCGACCACCCCGCCCCCTCAACTCCAAAACCTGCGCTCTCGCCATCTCAAAACTGGGTAGAAGAAGGCCAAAACGCAATCGCAGGAGGTCAATATGACTGCAGAAGATAAGGCAAAGAACGCCGGCAAGGTCGCGCTCGTCCTGGAGGGCGGCAGCTTCCGCGGGCAATTTACCGCGGGCGTGCTCGATGTTCTCATGGAGGCTGGCGTCGAGATTCCGGCTGTCTACGGTGTATCGGCCGGCGCCCTCAACGGCGTGAACTATAAGTCGCACCAGATCGGCCGTGCCAACCGCATCAACCTGGCTTTCTGCAACGACAGCCGCTTTATGGGCGCCGCATCGTTTGCGTCCACGGGCTCTATCGTCGGCTACGACTTTATCTTCAACGATGTCCAGGACCGCCTGGATCCCTTTGACAACGAGACGTTCGACGCGAGCCCCATCGAGATGTTCGCCGTCGCGACGGACATGCTCTTTGGAACCGCCACGTACCTCCCGGTTAAAAGCGCAGTGCTCGACCTCGACGCCGTGCGTGCCTCGACCTCGCTGCCGCTGGTGACGCCGCCGGTCGAGATTGACGGGCACAAATACGTCGACGGTGGCGTAGCCGATTCGATCCCCATCGAGCACGTGCTGGAGGAGGCGGGCTTCGACCGTGCGGTCGTCATCGTCACGCAGGACCGCTCGTACGAGAAAAAGCCATACGAATTTATGCCTGCCGCGCGTGCGCGTTATGCCGACTACCCCTATCTGCTCGAGGGAATCGAGACGCGCCACGACCGCTACAACATACAGCGCATGCACCTTTGGAAGTATGAGCGCGAGGGCCGTGCGTTGGTCGTCGCGCCGCAAAAGCCGGTCGAGGTCGGTCATGTCGAGCACGATTCGGCAAAGCTTTTGGACCTGTATATCCAGGGCCGTCAGGAGGCAAAGCGCCTGCTCGCGGAAATCCAAGAGTTCGTTGAGCGCTAGCGACGGCGAACCCTCAAAAAATGACAACAGCTAAAGAGCTGGAAAAATCACGGCTCGTGGATGACATGTGCAGAAACTCTGGTCGGAGCCAAAATACCTGTTGACTCGTACGGCGAGCGGGGTAATATGGACGGGTTACTTGCAGAGCCCCGTGAATCTCTGTAACAACACGTACTGTACATGGAGGAGTCTAAGTGATTTCGAAATCGACTCACTACGCCAAGCAGGGCGAGGTCCAGCGCAACTGGGTTCTCGTCGACGCCGATGGTGCTGTCCTGGGCCGTCTTGCCACCCAGATCGCAATGATTCTGCGCGGTAAGAACAAGCCCCAGTTCACGCCCAACAGCGACTGCGGCGACTTCGTTGTCGTCATCAACGCCGATAAGGTCCAGCTTACCGGTAACAAGGCCGACACGAAGACCTATTATCGCCACAGCGGCTACAACGGCGGCCTCAAGGCTGAGAGCTTCCGCCAGGCTATGGAGAAGCACCCGGAGAAGGTCATCGAGCGCGCCGTTCGCGGTATGCTGCCCAAGACCACCCTCGGCCGTGCCCAGATGACCAAGCTTAAGGTCTACGCTGGTGCCGAGCATCCGCATGCTGCCCAGAACCCCACGAAGATTGAGCTGGAGGCTTAAAGATGGCTGAGAACACCGTTGTCTACCAGGGTACCGGCCGTCGTAAGAACGCCGTCGCCCGCGTCCGTCTCGTCCCCGGCACCGGCAAGGTGACCATCAACAAGCGTGACGCCGAGCAGTATTTCGGCCGTCATCAGCTCGTTGAGAACGCCCTTGCTCCCTTCAAGGTGACCGACACCGCCGGTCAGTTCGACGTTATCGCTCTGTGCGATGGCGGCGGCATCTCCGGTCAGTCCGGCGCTCTGCGCCTGGGCATCGCTCGCGCTCTTCTGAACGCTGGCGACTACCGTGCCGACCTCAAGAAGGCCGGTTTCCTTACGCGCGATGCTCGCGTGGTCGAGCGCAAGAAGTACGGCCTCAAGAAGGCCCGCCGCGCTCCCCAGTTCTCCAAGCGCTAAGGTTTTATCTCCTTTCGAGATACAATGTACAAGCGGGGCCTGCCGATTCCTCGGCGGGTCCCGCTTTTCTTTTTCGACTAGGGTGGGCGGTTGCATATCGCCTGCTAGGGAAGGAGCGATCCTATGCCCCAGAACATCTTCGGTACCGACGGCGTCCGCGGCGTCGCCAACGCCGACCTCTCGTGCGACCTCGCGTTTCGCCTGGGCCGCGCGGCGACCAAGTTCCTTGGTCCGGACATCTGCATCGGCCGTGACACGCGCCTTTCGGGCACCATGCTCGAGAGTGCTCTGACCGCCGGCATTATGGCCGAGGGCGGCCGTCCGCATTGCTGCGGCGTTATCCCCACGCCCGCCGTGGCGCTGCTCACCGTCCAAAACGAGCTCGATGGCGGTATTGTCATCTCCGCTTCGCACAATCCGCCGGAGTTCAACGGCATCAAGTTCTTTAGCCGCAAGGGCATGAAGCTTCCCGATGCTGTCGAGGAAGAGATCAGCGCCTGGGTCATGTCCGAGGAGGCCATGGCTGCCGACACGCTGCCGACCGGTGCCGGCGTGGGCCACATCATCAAGATGAAGGACGCTCGCAAGGCATATGTCGACCACGCCATCGATACGCTTGATGGCCTGAGGCTCGATGGCCTAGTCGTTGCCGTCGACTGCGGTCACGGTGCTTCCTGCCAGACTACGCCCGCCGCGCTGCAGCGCCTAGGCGCCACGGTGCATGCCATCAACACCGATTACTGCGGCACCGACATTAATGTTGAGTGCGGCTCTACGCACCTCGAGCCCCTTCGCGAGCTCGTGCTGCGCACCCATGCTGATATCGGCCTGGCCCACGACGGCGACGCCGACCGCGTACTGTTCGTGGACAGCGAGGGCAATGAGATCGACGGTGACTACATCCTGGCTATCTGCGGTTCTGACCTCGCCGCTCGCGGCAAGCTCGCCAACTCCGAGATCGTCTCGACCGTCATGTGCAACCTGGGCTTCTCCATCGCTATGAAGGAGCAGGGTTTCGAAATGGTTCAGACCGCTGTGGGAGACCGTTATGTGCTTGAGCGCATGCTCGCGGACGGCGCCGTCATCGGCGGCGAACAGTCCGGCCACATCATCTTCCTGGAGCACAACACCACCGGTGACGGTCTGGTGACGGCTCTGCAGCTGCTGGCCGTGCTCAAGCGCACCGGTCGTACCCTCACCGATCTTGCCGGCATCATGAAGAAGTATCCGCAGGTACTCGTCAACGTGCATTCCGACAACAAGGCTGGTCTGGACGATTGCCAGCCCATTTGGGACGCCGTTGCTGCTGCCGAGAAGGAGCTTGACGGCCGCGGCCGCATTCTGGTGCGCCCGAGTGGTACCGAGCCGCTGGTCCGCGTGATGGCCGAGGCCGAGACGCACGAGCTGACTCAGCGCGTTGTCGACGACATCGTCGAGGTTGTCAAGCGCGAACTTCCCTAATGGTCAAAAACGGGTGCCAAGTGGTAAACTGTTAAGGTTATTTTGGTTGATCGGTATGTCCGAGGGGGAGCATGTTCACTAAAGTCCTAAGGTCTTTTGGTATGCGTGGTCGAGTCCTTACGTTGGATGCTCCCATCTCGGGTGACGTCATTCCGCTCTCCGAGGTAAACGATCAGACGTTTGCCACCGGCCTTTTGGGCCAGGGCGTGGCGATTCAGCCCACCGGAACGCGCGTGATCGCGCCGGCTGATGCCAAGGTCGAGGCTATTTTTCCCACGGGACACGCCGTTGCGCTTAACACGGTCGATGGCTTGGACGTGCTCATCCACGTTGGTTTGGACACTGTTCAGCTCGAGGGCAAGCACTTTACCGTACATGCGCAAGTGGGCGACATCGTCCATAAGGGCGATGTGCTCATTGAGTTCGATCGCGAGGCAATTGCTGCCGAGGGCTACGATGTGACGGTTCCCATCTTGGTATGCAACTCCGTTGAGTTCTCGAGCATCAAGGGCTCCGTTGGCGTGCATGTCGAAGAGATGGACCAGCTCATCGTTGCTCGCGAGCGCTAGCAAGTGCACGTGGCCATTAGTCTACAATTCAAACACGTTTACTGAGGGCGCCCTTGAAAGAGGACGCCCTCAGTGGCAAGATGGGAGTTGTCCGAAGCTAAAAGGCTTTGGGTCACCGTGGACGGGCAGGGGCCTCGACGCGGTTAGACACGAGACACATACATTACGCGACCTCGCCCTGGTGGCCGCACACGTTGGTTGCGGCCGACGCGGGCCGCGGGCAAGTGCTTGTAAGGGAGCCTTGCCTCTCTTGTACGAGAAAGGACGCGTAATGAAGATCATTAAAGCTAAAGACTACGAGGATATGAGCCGCAAGGCCGCTAATATCATCTCGGCCCAGGTTATCCTCAAGCCCGACTGTGTGCTGGGCCTTGCCACCGGCTCCACCCCGATCGGTGCCTACAAGCAGCTCGCTGCTTGGTATGAGAAGGGCGACGTCGACTTTGCCGAGGTCAGCACCTACAACCTGGACGAGTATCGCGGCCTTTCGCACGACGATCCCCAGAGCTATCACTACTTCATGCGTGAGAACTTCTTCGATCACATCAACATCGACCTGAACAACACGCATGTTCCCGACGGTTCCAACCCCGACGCCGCCGCTGCCTGCTCTGAGTACGACAAGATCGTCGCCGACGCCGGTTACCCGGATCTGCAGCTGCTCGGCATCGGCAACAACGGCCACATCGGCTTCAACGAGCCCGATGACCACTTCTCCAAGGGCACGCACTGTGTCGACCTCACCGAGAGCACCATTCAGGCCAACAGCCGCCTGTTCGACAGCATCGACGATGTTCCCCGTCAGGCCTACACCATGGGTACCCAGACCATCATGTATGCCCGCATGATCCTGGTCGTCGCCAACGGCGAGGCCAAGGCTCAGGCCGTGCATGACATGTGCTATGGTCCGGTTACGCCCGAGTGCCCGGCTTCGATCCTGCAGCTGCACACCAACTGCGTTGTCGTTGCCGACGAGGCCGCCCTTTCGCTCTGCGAGTAGCGCGAATCCTGCAGCTCGACATAGCCTTGCCTAAGGCCTCCGCTTTGCGGGGGCCTTTTTGCTATCCCTTTTTGCCCACTTGACCAAAAACTTGCCGCAAGCTTGACGAATGCCGGATGCCCAACAGCTTGATTCATTCTATATCAGATTCTATGCAAAAATGCCACTAGAAGGTCGTAGACGGTAGCGGGTGCTAGGCGAGTTGAATGACATAGCTGAACCTTGTTCATCTGCGTTACACTGCCGCTTAGATGGGACAAGCTGACAAGCTCATTTACCTGCTTAAAGACCGATTAGTCGGGGGATTAATAACAATCGGCCCTCGCTGTACAAAAACTTGCCGCTTGCATACCAAAAGACAACCTAAAACACAAGGTCGCCCTATTCATAGCGCGGCTTGTATGGTCTTGCGGCTACAGTGTCCATACGGTCGAGTTGAGGAGCGGGCATGGTAAACGATTTGAGCGGTATAGACGACCTCGAGCTGATGCCGCTGGGCGGAGGCTATATGGTTCGACGCGAACGCTTGATGAATGAGCTTATCGCCAAGGGCCGAAAGGCCGGCATCGTGGTTCTTTATGCGCCCGACGGGTTTGGGAAGACCTCGGTGCTGCTGCAGTACACCCATGAGGTTAAATGCGACCCGACGCGAGGCCCCGTGCGGATTATCGAGGCCGATCGCGCCACTGGGCGCGAGGTGTTTATGCAGCTCGAGGTGGTTACCGAAGAACTCAAAGACAAACCGCACTCCCTTATCGCGATTGATAATGTGCCAAACCTCGATCAGCACGATACCGAAGACCTCATCGACAGGATTCGCGGCCTGCGCGCTATGGGGGTAGGGGTCTTTATCTCCTGCCGTCCTTCAAATCGTCAGCTGATTCATGGGCTGGGCGATTCGGTTAAGATCAATGCGCAGATGCTCAAGGTGCATGCCTATGAGTATTCGGCGTGGGCATCGGCGTTTTCAATCAGCACATCGCTCGACTTTTATCAGCTCACGCAGGGCGTGCCCGAGCTCGTTTCGGCATTGCAGACGGGTCTGTATGGCCAAGGCGATGTAGCCGGTCTGCTCGAAAACGAGATTGTCAACGTATATGGCGCGGCACTTGTCGATCTGGCTTCGCTCGACAATAATGCGCTGTTTTGCGTGGCATGTCTCATGGTTTTGATGGGCGAGGGCAATATCGCAGAACTCGAGGCTTGCGGGGTGAGGCTGTCGATGGTCGACCAGTCCTACTTTGTACGCGACTACCCGATCTTTGGCTTGGATCCCGCCGAGCGGAGTTTTACGTGTCTGGGCACGGAGGATAACGGACGCTTGCGTTTACGTAAGTTGGTGGCCGAGGTTCGCCCCGAACTTGTTCCGAGGGCGGCCCGGATTTTGCTTAAGGCGGGCCGATGCGATGCGGCGATGGGCTTGGCGGACGCCTTTTTGGACCGTGAAGCGGTCCTTGAACTTGCTGGGCAGTATGGGGTCGATCTGGCTCTGACGGGGCACGGGGCCGATATCTGCCGAGCAGCGCTGGGCACGATCGATGCCGACGATCCGGCTCCAGAGCCAACGCCTGCCGAGGCACTCGGCGTATATCTGGCAGCGGTCAGCGTGTCCAATACAAAGCTCGCTCGCTATATGGCATCGGTCATCGAGCGCGGGGGCGAACGGGCGGCCTGCGAAATAGACCCTGTTTCATGGAGGGTGGCCCAGACACTGACGGCTGTTTGCTATGGGGACAACGGGCTTGGGCTTCCTACGAACCTGGCCGTGCCAGAAATAGAGACGCCCCACACCGCACTCGACATGCTGTCCGCGCATATCGAGGTCAAGCGATGCCTGACCGAACGGGGAGATGACGGCGGCGTTCTACAGCAGCTCAAAACGAGCAAGGCCTACGACTGCGAGCTCGACATCGCGGGGATTGTTATACGGGCCGACAGCATGCTGGTGGAGCTCTTTGACGGGTCGTTTTCGGGAACCGATGAACGCGACGACGAGATGGCGCTGGTGCGGGAGGCACTCGACGTACGTGGGCTTAAGGCGATGGCTATTTGGGTGCGCATGGTGCTGGCGGCACGGCGGCTTCTTTCCGGCTTGCCGGTAACCGACGACGCGGCGTTCAACGAGCTCGATCGTTTTGCCGTGCGCATGCGCGACAACCAGATTCAGCTGTTTGGTCTGTTGCTAGAAGGCTGGCAGTCGCTGGCAGAGGGACGGCCGGTTAATGCAAAGTTCCGTGCGGTCCAAGTGCTCAAACTTGCCGAGGAGTCGATTGCGTACATGCGCGATAACGCATTGCTGCTGGAGCGCGCGGCATATCTGCGTAACACCTCGATGGTTTCGGTGCGCGAGGAAGCGGAACTACTCGATATAAGCCAGACGCAGGTTGGTGGCGCAGAAGCCTGGATGGTGGCGCTGCATTTGGCCTGTGCGGGCCGAGACAGCGACCTTGCGGCCTGGATGTCCATGAATCGTGCGGGGATTCTAGAGCCATCGTACCGGCTCTTTGCGCGCCTTGCCATGCATTGTCTGGGCGAGCCGGCGGTCAGGATACGCAAGAAGCTTCCCGTGCGCGAACTGTCGCGGTACTCGCTGCGCGACGATTTGGAAGGGGAGGGCGAGCGCCTGTTCCAGGCCGGCGAGGTTGAAGCCGTTGATACCATCGACCATATCGAGATTCGCATGTTTGGTGCGTTTCGCGCCGAGCGCGACGGGTTTCCCATCACGGACAAAATGTGGCGCCGCAAGAAGGCGGCGACGCTTGCCGAGCGGCTTGCGCTGGGTATGGATGCGCTCGTCGACCGCGAGACGCTGGCCATGGAGCTGTGGCCCCATGCCGAGTTCAATAGCGCCCGCAATAACCTGTACTCGACGATATCGCGCTTGCGGTCGGCTTTGGGACCGACGCCAGACGGCAAGTCGTGTGTACTCATCCAAAATGAATGCATCGGACTCAATGGCGACTACGTTAAGACCGATGTGCGGCTGTTTGACCAGATAAGCCGCGAGGTTTTGGGAAATCGCACGGGTGCGCGCGGGCCCCATTTAGTTGAGCTGTGCCTTAAGATTGAGCAGCTTTATGCCGGACCGCTGTATGTTCCCAATGGCTGTAATCCCACCTACTTTTTGCGTATGCGACGCATTATGCAGTCAAAGTACATCGATTGCATGATTAAGGGAGCAAATGCCGCTCTAGAGGAAAACGATCTGCAGTCGGCGATTTGGCTGGCGGAGTCGGGGCTTCGGCAAGAAACGGCGCGTGAGGATATGGTGCGCTGCGCCATGCGCGTCTACAGTGCGGCGGGGCGGCGGCGCGATATCGTCGAGCTGTACAGCGGGCATATGCACCATCTGAGGGAGCAGGTCAATGGCGTGCCCGAGCCCGAGACGCGGCGTCTATACGAGCGCTTGGTGGAGGGTCGGCTCAACCGCGTGCTGGTCGAGCGATAAAAAACGGGCGCCCGAAGTACTTGGGCACCCGTAAGCTTGCTATATGTTGGCTCGCCGGATCATTGGCTCTTAGACGAGCTTGATCTTCTCGATGTCCTTGCGCGAGGACTCGCGATACAGCGAGAACTTGCGGCCGATGACCTGGACGACCTCGGCGTGGCAACGCTCGGCGAGCTCTTCGGCGGCCTCACGGGCGGAAAGACTGGAGCCATCGAGCACGGAGCACTTAACGAGCTCGTGCTTCTCCAGGTAGGCGACCGTCTGCTCGACGGTGCCCTCGTTGACATCGGACTTGCCGATGATGATGGCGGGGTTGAGGTGATGGGCCATGCTGCGAAGCTGCTTGACCTGTGCTCCTGTCAGTGCCATGGGTTCTCGCTTTCTATGTATGGGGCGACCCACGATGGGGCCTTAATCTACGTGGGCTGTCCCACGATAGCGCAGGAACGGCGCGGTGTGGAGCGCGTTTGCCCAGTTCAAAAAGAATGCGGATGCCGAGTGAGTGGGCGGTGCGGGCTGCGAACAGGCTATGAGCTGGGCGCAGAGACCGGCTCCCATGCAATAAACGCCCAACGAACCTTACGGACGTGGTCGAGCATGTAGCGTCCCTGCGGCACACCCTTGGAGCCCGGCTCACCGGCATGGGGGTTCTCAATCATGTGCTGGGCGATGTAGTCGCGCAGGCGGTCGATCTTATCCTCGTTGCCATGCTCGAGCATACGGGAAAAATCCGCCACACCTGCCTCAAGGCTATCGAAGGTGTCGCGACGAGGCGATTCAAAATACGTGACCTGCGGCAGCGCACCCATCTGAATAAGGATGTTAAAGGCATACACAAAGCCATTGCTGCAGGTAACCGAGGCACCGATGGCGTTCATCAAGTGCAGGTCATAGCGCGGGCTGGAGTTGGCGACCATCGTGACAGCACAACGCCGACGAGCCGTACGATCAAGCTTGGCAAGCGCATCTTTTAGATTGGTCGTCGTAACCGACCGACTGGCAAAGGCAACATCCACCGCCTTCGCGACCGGTCCAACCAAATCCCAATCATCATCCCAAGCAAGCTCAAGCGGCGTAATGTGATCCTCGAGCCCATAGTACTCAACACCAGCATCAAGCGTGCCCAACATAGCAGGGGAGAAGTCAGCCGCAATCACCGGATGCCCAGCCTGAGCAAGCGGAATAGCAATCGACCCAGCCCCACACCCCATATCCAGCACCGATTCACCAGGCTTTAACGCCAACAGCTTCATAAAATCCCGAGCATAAGGGGCAGTCTCCAACGGCCGAAAATGCCGAGCCCGCTTATCCCATTCAAAAGAATCATCAGCCCGATGCCGAGCGGCCTGCAGACGCATCCATTCGCCATTCCAATCCGCAGAAAGCAGCTCAGAACGAGTATCCCCATCAACCACGGGCCAACCTCCTAGCAACAAAAAAGCGACTCCCCCCAAAAGAAGAGCCGCAACCAGCATATATCAGAAAAGAACCGTTCCAACGCCAAATCGCCGCACCAGCCAAGTGGTGCAGGAGCGAAGCAACTGCAACCGGGATAGACCCCAACTGAGGTCCCGTTGTGCGGGAGCCCCGGGGAGGGCAAATATATAAGGTCGATCGCGAGTTCCGCACGAGCCGGAGAGCACTTAATGTGCTCTCCGTGCGAGTCAGGACTGTCCGAGCAGGCGACCTTATATATTTGCCCTCCCCGGGGCTCCTCGCCAGTCCCCCTCAGCTAGTTCTTGAGCGAGTTCAGCGGAGCCGGGAAGCGTCCACCGCGGTGGGCAAGCACGGTGCCGGCGTTGGGGTTAACCGGCATGATGGGCGCACGGCCAAACAGGCCACCGTACTCGACGCAGTCGCCCACGCCCTTGCCGATGGCGGGAATCACGCGCACGGCCGTGGTCTTGTTGTTGATGACGCCGATGGCCATCTCGTCGGCGATGATGCCGGCGATGGTCTCGACCGGGGTGTCGCCGGGGATGGCGATCATGTCCAGGCCAACGGAGCACACGCAGGTCATGGCCTCGAGCTTCTCGAGCGAAAGCGCACCGGCCTCGACGGCGGCGATCATGCCGGCATCCTCGGACACGGGGATAAAGGCGCCGGAGAGACCGCCCACGCTGGAGCTGGCCATGACGCCGCCCTTCTTGACGGCATCGTTGAGCATGGCGAGCGCGCAGGTCGTGCCCGGGCCACCGCAGGTACCCACGCCGATGATCTCGAGGATGCGCGCGACGGAGTCGCCGATGGCAGGCGTGGGAGCCAGCGACAGGTCGACAATGCCCTTCTCGACACCCAGGCGATGGGCGGCCTCGCGGCTCATGAGCTCGCCGGCACGGGTGATCTTAAAGGCGGTCTGCTTAATCTTTTCGGCGACTTCCATCATCGATGCGGAATCGGGCAGCGTCTCCAGGGCTGCGGCCATAACGCCAGGGCCCGAGACGCCTACGTTGATGACGGCGTCGGCCTCGCCACCGCCGTGGACGGCGCCCGCCATAAACGGGGAGTCCTCGACCATATTGGCAAAGCAGACAAACTTGGAAGCGCCGACGGAATCCTGGTCGGCCGTGAGCTTGGCGGCATCGATGATGGTCTGCGCGGCCATGAGCACGGCGTCCATGTTGATACCGGCGCGCAGGCTGGCGACGTTGACGCTGGAGCAGACGCGGCTGGTGGTAGCGAGCGCCTGGGGGATGGACTGGATGACGCGGCGGTCGGCGTCGCCGATGCCCTTCTGGACGAGTGCGGAGAAGCCGCCCAGGTAATCGATGCCGAGCGTCTCAGCCGCGCGGTCGAGGGCATGCGCGATGGGGGTGAGGTCCTCATCCTTGCAGCACGCGGCGATCTGCGCCACCGGGGTGACGGAAACGCGCTTGTTGACGATGGGGATACCGTACTCGCGCTCGAGGTTCTCGGCGGTCTCGACCAGATGCTCAGCCGTGTGCGTCACGTGGTCGTAGATCTTCGTGCACATGCGGTCGAGGTTCTCGTCGCCGCAACCCATGAGCGAAACACCCATGGTGATGGTCCTGATGTCGAGGTTCTGCTCCTCAACCATGCCGCGGGTTTCCGCGATTTCTGCGGGCGTGATCGCCATCCTTGCGCTCCTATCTGCCAAAACGAGCATAGTCTTATCTATTCTAACGTGCCGCACGTGCCAAGTGGCGCGTGCGGCACGTTTTGGTGCTCGGTTGTTTCCGTTGTGTTACTGCCCAAAGACCTCTTCGGCGATACGAGCGCTTTCGGCGGCGTCCTTGGCGTAGTAGTCAGCGCCGATCTGCTTGGCGTATTCGGGGGTGAGCACGGCGCCGCCCACGATGATCTTGACGCCCGGCACCTCAGTATGAAGCAGCTTGATGGTCTCCTCCATGGCGACGACCGTGGTAGTCATAAGCGCCGAGAGGCCGACGAGTTTGATATCGCGCTCCTTGACGGTCTTGAGTACCTCCTGCGGATCGACGTCGCGGCCCAGGTCAAAGACGGTGTAGCCGTAGTTGTCGAGCAGCATCTTGACGATGTTCTTGCCAATGTCGTGGATGTCGCCCTTGACGGTGGCCACGCAGATCTTGCCCTTGTCGGCAATCTCGCCGGCGGGCATCAGGCGCTTGATGGTGTCGAAGCCCACGCGTGCGGCCTCGGCCGAGGCCATAAGCTGCGGCAAGAAAAACTTTCCCTGGTCAAAGAGGACTCCGACCTCATCGAGGGCGGGGATAAAGTGATTGTTGATGAGGTCCATGGCGTCGTGGTCTGCCAGCAGACGCTCGGTCTCGGCAGCGATCTCGCCTTTGCGGCCTGAGACGACCATGCGACGAATCGGGTCGTCGTTGCCGTCGGTGCCGGCGGTGCCAGCGGCGGGCACGGTGTCGGTCGATGCGGCCTGAGCTGCTGCCGGGTTGGCGGCGATCTTATACGGATCGGTCCAGCCGGCGTAGCGCTCGATGTATCCGGTCGAGCCCTCGTCCTCAACGCTCAGGACGCGATAGCTGTATACGGTATCCATAAAGCGCTTGGAGCCCGGGTTCATGATGGGGGCGTCCAGGCCCGCGCCAAAAGCGGCGGCCAAAAAGACCGAGCCCAGCAGCGAGCGGGCAGGCAGGCCAAAGCTGATGTTCGACACGCCGAGCGCGCATTTGACGCCCAGACGCTCCTTGCACAGGGACATGGCGCGCAGGATCTGCTCGGCCTGGCGTTGATTGGTCGAGGCGGTCATGACCAGGCAGTCGATGAGGATGCGGTCCGGTCCGATGCCGTAGCGGGCAGCCTCGGCCACGATGCGCTCGGCGATGGCGAAGCGAGCCTCGGCGGTATCGGGGATGCCGCCTTCGTCGAGCGTAAGGCCGACAACGTTGGTGCCGTAGTGGGCGACCAGCGGAAAGATCTCATCCATGATCTGCTGCTTGCCATTGACCGAGTTGATGATGGGCTTGCCGGCGTAGCGGCGCACGGCGGCCTCGACGGCTGCGGGGTCGGTGGAGTCGATCTGCAACGGCAGCAGCGTGGAGCCCTGGAGCTGTTCGGTCGCCTGTTGGATGATCTTGACCTCGTCGATCTCGGGCAGGCCCACGTTAACGTCCAGGATGTCGGCGCCCTGTTCCTGCTGGCTGATACCCTGGCTCACGACGTAGTCCAGGTCGCCGTCGCGCAGGGCCTGCTGCAGGCGCTTTTTGCCGGTGGGGTTGATGCGCTCGCCGATGACAGCGATCTTGTGGCCGTCGCAGGGAAGGTCCACGACCGTTTGGGCGCTCGTGACCGACATACTGGGCTTGCTGCGGCGCGGGCTGGGCGTGTGGTTGTCGATAAGCGTGCGCAAGGCCGCCATGTGCGCCGGCGTGGTGCCGCAGCAACCGCCCACGACGCTCACGCCGTCGGCGATCATGCCGGCGACGGCCTCGGCGTATTCGGGGGCTTGGATATCAAAGACGGTGTTGCCGTCGTCGTCCACATGGGGGAGTCCTGCATTGGCCTGCACCATAACGGGCTTGTCGGTAACGGTGAGCATACGTGCGGCGAGTCCTCGGAGCTCGGCCGGTCCTTGGCTGCAGTTGATGCCTAAAACGTCGGCGCCGATGGCGTCGAGCGTGATGGCGGCAACCTCGGGACTCGTACCCAGGAAGGTGCGACCGTCTTCCTCAAAGGTCATGGTGGCAAAGACGGGCAGGTCGGAGTTTTCGCGGCAGGCGAGGACGGCTGCCTTGATCTCGGCAAGGTCGGTCATGGTTTCGATAATAAAGAGGTCCACACCCGCGGCGACGCCAGCTCGCACCTCCTCGGCAAAGAGGTCATAGGCCTCGTCGAAGCTGAGGGTACCCAGGGGGCGAAGCAGTGCGCCGATGGGGCCGATATCGCCGGCGACGTAGTGGGCACCGGCCTCGCGGGCGCAGGTGACGGCCGCGGCAAAGACGTCTGCCACGGTGGCGGCACCGTCGAGCTTGTGGGCGTTGGCGCCAAAGGTGTTGGCGGTAATCACGTCGCAGCCGGCCTCGACATATTGACGTTGGATACCAGTGATAACCTGGGGCTCCTCAAAGTTGAGCAGCTCGGGCAGGGCGCCCGCCTTCATACCGGCGGCCTGCAACATGGTGCCCATGCCGCCGTCGAACAGCAGGTGCCCCGTGCCCTCGATGGCCGCACGCAGGCGATCGTCCTTAATGCGCAGATCGTCGATCGTGCGCGTCTTGTACGTGGCACCGTTGCGACGCGCGGCATCAACGGGTGCCGCCAATGCAGTGCCGTCAGAATCATGAGTGATAAGCGGAGTAAACATCGAGGGCTCCTAATGGCTGGAATAGCAGGTGGTGTGGGCGGCGCGGAAGCGGCAGTTCTCGCGCATGCGGCAGATATTGCAGGTGGGGCGGCTCTGGGCGTCGTGGACCTCGCCGTCAAACAGACCGATCACCGCGGTCACGCTTTTTGTGGGCATGAGCAGGCTGGTGGGCGTGACGGTAAGCCCGATGAGCCGCGTGGCGTTGAGTGCATCCACGATCGAGCGCTGGGCCGAGAGCGGACAGTCGCCGTATCCGGGACTGAAGCGCCAGTTGCCGGCGAGTCCGTGTGCGGCGGCCGCAGCCTTGACCTGCTGGTCCATCTGCTCGACGGCGGCTTCCACATAGGCGGAGCACGCGGCATCGAGTACAGCTCCCTCTAGGGGCTGCTGGGCTCCCGTGGTGCGCAGGCGACGCTCGGCGTCCATGCCGAGGGTGCATGCCATGAGCGCGGCAAAGCGGGCGTCTTTGAGATGTCGATAGATATCACGACCGCGCAGCTCAACGTTGGTGCCGACCAGACGGATGCAAGGCTTGCCCTGCTCGTCCACGCCCGTGGCATCGATGGCAAATACGCGGCGCACGCCACGGGGCTCAATGTCCAGTTCCAGACGTTCAACGACAAGCTCAATACGTCGTGACAGTTCGGGCTCAATCTGCTGGCCGCCGTAACCCAGATACCGCAGCATCTCGGCACGGTCGACACGGGGATGGTGCGCAGCATCGACACGGTAAAGCGCCGGCGACGCAAGGTCGGCCGGCACTTCGACAGCGATTGTATCGATGTGCGGTTTTTCCATTACCCCAGGCGCTCCATAATGGTCGCGGCGATCGCAGGACGGTTCATAGTGTACAGGTGCAGGCCGTCGGCGCCGTGCTCCTTGAGGTCGCAAAGCTGGCGGGCTGCATAATCTACACCAGCTGCCTGCAGGCTCTCGGGGTCATTCTCGTACTTGGCGAGAATCTTGATGACGGGGGAGGGCAGCGAAGCGCCGCACATAAAGACCATGCGGCTTATCTGCGACTTGCCCATAAACGGCATGATGCCCGCGGTAATGGGCACGGTGATGCCGGCCTTGTCGGCAAGCTCGCGAAAACGGTAGAAGCACTCGTTATCAAAGAAGAGCTGCGTCACAAAGAAACTCGCGCCGGCGTCCTGTTTTTGCTTGAGGTGTTCGACCGAGAGGTTGAGATCCTCACAGGCAATGTGGCCCTCGGGGTAGGCTGCGGCGCCCACGCAAAAGCCGGCGTCGACGAGCTCGGGGATGAGGTCGCGGGCGTAGGCGTAGTCCGAGGCGGGCTTGTCGTCCTCGGTTGCGCCGGCAGGGAGATCGCCACGCAGGGCCAGGATGTTTTCCACGCCGGCGGTGCGATACTCGTCGATCTTGGCGGCGATATCGGCGTGCGAGCGGCCCACGCAGGTAAGGTGTGCCACCGAGGGTGTATCGAATTCGCTCGTAATCATATGCGCGATAGGGGCGGTGGTGGCGCCGTTGCCCGAGCCGCCAGCCGAGCAGGTGACCGAGACAAAGCTCGGCGAAAGCTTGCACAGATTGCCTGCCACTTCGCGAGCCGTGTCGAGGGTAAGCTCGCCCTTGGGCGGGAACATCTCAAACGAAACGGGTGCGGTGCCCTGGGATGCTGCCTGCTTAAAAACCTCGTCGACGCGCATATCGTGCTCCTCTAGATACGTAATAGTGTGATGTGTTGTAAGGATTCTACAGCACCACTGTGTCACGGTGGAGTTTCACTCGCTATTTGGGGATACCGATCAAAGATGCCTTGCTATCGGCTTTCTCTATAACAGAGCGGCTAATCTAGGCACGGACTATAAAGACTGGTATCTGATGCAAAATACCAGTTAATAGAGCTCCATCCCAAATTGACTACCCTTAAACCATGGGGAGAGGTCTGCTATTTATACAGTTGATTGGCTGTTGAGGGTGGCAACGCCGCCTCGATAGGGTAACCTCATTGATTGGTTTCGCGACAGCAACATAACGGTAATGTCGCGGAAACACGGCGAGTCTAAGCTATGACTCGTTCGTTAGTAATCAACACCGCTTCTCACGCGGTGCCGATACGAAGGGAGTTCCGTATGGCCGATCTTACTGACCGCTTCGGGACCATGGTGTTCTCTGAGGAAGTCATGAAGGACTACCTCCCCAAGGACATTTGGAAGCGCCTTGCTGCAACCCTCGAGGGCGGTGAGCCGCTCGACCTGGATGTGGCCAACGCCGTTGCCCATGCCATGAAGGTCTGGGCCATCTCCAAGGGCGCGACGCACTACGCGCACTGGTTCCAGCCGCTTTCGGGCATTACTTCCGAGAAGCACGACAGCTTCCTGGAGCCCAACCACGACGGCACCGCCATTACCAAGTTTACGGGCAAGAACCTCATCCAGGGCGAGCCCGATGCCTCGAGCTTCCCCAACGGCGGCCTGCGCGCCACCTTCGAGGCCCGTGGCTACACCGCTTGGGACCCCACTAGCCCCGCCTTTATCAAGGACGATGTCCTGTGCATCCCCACGGCTTTCTGCTCCTACACGGGCGAGGCCCTGGACAAGAAGACCCCGCTGCTGCGTTCCATGACCGCGCTCTCGCGTGAGTCTAAGCGCGTTTTGGCGCTGTTTGGCAAGACCCCCAAGAAGGTCGTTCCTTCCGTGGGTGACGAGCAGGAGTACTTCCTGATCAAGAAGGACGCCTACCGCAAGCGCAAGGACCTGGTCATCACCGGTCGCACCCTCTTTGGCGCCGCTCCCTGCAAGGGCCAGGAGCTCGAGGAGCACTACTTTGGCGCTATCCGCCCCACCGTCTCGGCCTACATGAAGGACCTGGACGATGAACTGTGGGCGCTTGGCATTCCCGCCAAGACCAAGCACAACGAGGTTGCTCCCTGCCAGCATGAGCTTGCCCCCGTCTATGGCGAAGTCAACGAGGCCATCGACCAGAATCTGGTCATGATGGAGAAGATGAAGCTCATCGCCTCCCGCCACGACTTGGTCTGCCTGCTGCACGAGAAGCCCTTCGAGGGCATCAACGGTTCGGGCAAGCACAACAACTGGTCGCTTGGCACCGAGTCCGAGAACCTGCTCGACCCGGGCGACACCCCGCTCGACAACCTGCAGTTCATCGTCTTCCTCACCGCGGTGATCGAGGCTGTCGATAACTATCAGGAGCTCCTGCGTGCCTCCGTTGCCTCGGCCGGCAACGATCATCGTCTGGGCGCCAACGAGGCTCCTCCGGCGATTATGTCCATCTTCCTGGGCGACCAGCTTACCGAGGTCGTCGAGAAGATCATCGATGGCAAGGCTTCCGTTCATGCCACGCGCGGCGTGCTCGACCTGGGCGCCGATACCCTGCCCAAGCTGATGCAGGACAACACCGACCGCAACCGCACCTCCCCGTTTGCCTTTACTGGCAATAAGTTCGAGTTCCGTGCCTGCGGCTCCGAGCAGAACGTCTCCGACTCCAACCTGGTGCTCGATGCCGCCGTGGCCAAGTCGCTCAAGTCCTTCGCCGACGCGCTTGAGGGTACGCCCGAGGATGAGTTCCAGGACGCTGCGCTCGAGTACTGCAAGAAGGTCCTGACCGACCACCAGCGCATCCTCTTTTCCGGCGATGGCTACTCCGACGAGTGGCCCGTCGAGGCCGAGAAGCGCGGCCTTGCCAACAACAAGACCACGGCCGACGCCCTGCCCGCCTTTGTTTCCGATAAGGCCATCGCGCTCTTTGAGGAGACGGGTGTCCTGACCAAGGCCGAGGCCCAGTGCCGCTACGACTGCAAGCTCGAGAAGTACAACAAGCTCATGAACATCGAGGCTACCACGATGGTTCGCGAGGCGCGTCGTACCTATCGCCCGGTCATTACCGCCTATGCCACCAAGGTCGCTAAGGGCCTTGAGACTATTCGTGCCGCCGGTGCCGAGGCCGCCATGCAGTGCGAGCAGAACACGCTCAACAAGCTCTGCAACGGTATCACCACCATCAACGACTCCATCAAGGCGCTCGACGCCGTGCATCAGAAGGCCGAAGCCCTCGATGGTCAGGAGCAGGCCAATGTGTATGCACACGAGGTCGTTCCCGCTATGGATACGCTGCGCGCCGCCGTGGACGCCATGGAAGAGATCGTGGCAGCCGACTACTGGCCGGTCCCGACCTACGACGACATCCTGTTCTACGTGTAGAGCGTAACTGACATATCGTCACGGCATTGAGCCGGGGTCCGCATCGTGCGGGCCCCGGTTTTTGTTTGCGAAGGACGCTTTGAAGCCCGTTTTGCCGCCGACTTGCCTAGGTATAAAGGGTTGTGGACAAAAAACGTCAAATATGAGTACTGTCACAAGTCCTGTAGCATTATTTATTTGCAAAATATGTAGTGTTACGCAACATATGTACAAGTACTTAGCCGATAAACGTCTGCAATTCTTCCGCCGTAGGACGCCTGACGTCTAAATCGACTTCTAAAGGCATGAAATCGCTGTTACTAAAATGGTAACAGTACTCATATTTGCTATTTTTTGCCCACAGGCCCTTGGACGACAGTGTGATTTAATGCCCTCGGGGTTCGAATCCCGGCGTTGGGGAAGAAAAAAGCCCGTCGCCGCGAGGGCAACGGGCTTCTCGATTTAAATGGTGCCCCCAGCGGGATTCGAACCCGCGATATCCACCTTGAAAGGGTGGCGTCCTTGGCCGCTAGACGATGGGGACAGCGGGAAAGAGTATAGCAGACTTTTTTAGCCGTTCACATATCGTTGGCAAACTGAAAAACCACCACATAGGAGCTGGCTCTCTATCCCGATCTTCAAATATCTCAACCTGTAACATCTGGGCGGGCAAATCGGCTCTAGCTGTTACAGATCGAGACAAAAGGCAGGCGTCGGGACGAACATCTCATTCTGTAACAGTAAGACGACTTTTAACGGTCTAGATGTTACAGATTGAGACAAACCGCTGGGATGGGTCAAAACCACCACAAAGGTGCCTGTCCCCTTTGTGGTGGTGGGGTGCTAGGGGAGGAGCTTCATGGCTGCGTCGTGGGCGGCGCGCTCGTAGGTGTCGTCGAGGGGCTTGAGCGGCAGCAGGGCTGTGGCCTGGGCGTCGCCACGGCGCTCGAGGGCGTGGGTAATGAGCCAGTCGGCGAGTTCGGGGTTCTTGGGCAGTGCCGGTCCGTGCAGGTACGTGCCGATGACGCCCTTGTAGATGAGGCCCTCAAGACCATCGTCGCCGTTGTTGCCGGTGCCCGTGACGACGGACGTTCCGAGTGGCGTGGCCTCTGCATCGAGCAGGGTGCGGCCGCCGTGGTTCTCAAATCCCACAAAGGGCTCGGGTGCCAGATCGGTTTTGACGGCTACGTTGCCGATCAGGCGGTCGGAGCCGCGTACGGTTTCGGCGGCAATGACCCCCAGACCCTCAATGCGATCCTCGCCCATATAGTACGAACGGCCGAGCAGCTGATAGCTGCCACAGATGGCGAGCAGCGAGCCGCCATCCTCAACATAGGCCGCGACCTTGTCTTTTTGGGCGAGCAGCTCGTGTGCCACGGCTAGCTGATCGCGGTCGGAGCCACCGCCCATCATGACGATATCGGCATCGGTGAGATCGAGTGATTCGCCCATACGGACCTCGTCCACGCGCACGGGAATGCCACGCCAGGCGCAGCGGCGCTCGAGGGCGATGACGTTGCCGCCGTCGCCGTAGAGGTTAAGGGCATCGGGATACAGGTAGACGATGCGCAGCGGGCGCGAAAGCTCGACTGGCGCGATGCCGACAGGAAGAGCGTTGCCGTCGGCACGGGCTACGGCGCGCCCGGCAACAGCGTCGGCGGTGGCGCCCTTCAGTCCGTCGAGTTCCTTGACCAGCGGCGGGAAGGCCGTGTAGTTAGCGACGGCGTAGAAAGTGTCGCCGGCAGCCTCGTCTGCCACGGCGCCAATTGCCTGCGCGACGTCCGAGATAATCGCGGCATCGATGCCGGCGTACTTGAGGCGCACCTGCATGTCGTGCGCGCGCGTGCCTCCGGCAAAGGCGACAAGACCCGGCGTGTCGGCGATGCGCTCAAAGTCGACGTCGTAGATCCACGATACATCGTGTCCGTCGGCGTCGTTGTCGTTGAGGAAGAAAGCGCAGAGTCTGCCGCCCGCCGTCTTAATGGACTGGATCTGTCGATCGAAGCCTACGGGATTCTTGGCCAGGTTGGCCTCGACGGTGCGGCCGGCGATATCCCAGCGGCCCATACGTCCGCCGGCGGGGACGTAGGCATCGAGCGTGGGCTGCAGATGCGCCGGGTCCACGCCCAACTCATGTGCGGCAAAGAAGGCGGCGGCAACGTTATAGACCATGTACAGACCGTTGTAGCGTGTGGCGATGTGTACGGCCGCCGCGTCGGGCGCAGATCCAAAGACCAGGTCAAAGCCGTAGCCGTCGCTGCCGAGCTCCACGCCCGTCACGCGACGGACAAGCGCAGGGCGGGCCCAGCCGCACGAGGGGCAATGGTAGGCGCCGAGCTGGCCGTATTGCACGTAGTCATACTCCAGCGGCGCGTTGCACTGTGAGCAAAAGCGCGAGTCGCTAATACGGTCGGACTCGGTGTTGGTGGCGCCATCGATGCCAAAGGCAATACTCGCGTTGGGAACGCGCGCAGCAATCGAGGCACACAGCGGGTCGTCTGCGTTGTAGATGAGCGTCGTTGCCGGCGAAAGTTCCAACGCGTGGGCGATGACCTCCTGGGTGTGATCGATCTCGCCATAGCGATCCAGCTGGTCGCGGAACAGGTTGAGCAGCACAAAGTGCGTCGGCTTGAGCTTGGGCAGAACGCGTACGGTGTAAAGCTCATCGCATTCAAAAACGCCCACGCGCTTGCCGCCGCCGGCTCGCTTGAGGCCGCTGCGCGCCTCGAGCAGTGCGCCCACCACGCCCGGCTCCATGTTGTTGCCGGCGCGGTTGCATACCACGGTGGCGCCGCTGGCGGCAACGGCGTCGGCGATGAGGTTCGAAGTGGTGGTCTTACCGTTGGTGCCGGTGATTACCACGCTGCGGTCGACAAGGCCGGCGAGGTCGCTCAGCAGCTCGGGGTCGATCTTCATGGCGATGCGGCCGGGGAGTACGCCGCCCTGGCGCTTAAGGACGGAGCGCAGCCCCCAGCGGGCGATATCGCTCGAGGTACAGGCAAGAGATGAGCGGAGATTCATGAAGCCGTTCCTAACGTGAATGACATGGTCGTGGCGTTTGCGCCGTTAAAAGCCGTAACGGCGCGCAAATTCCTGGGCAAGCTGCGACACGTCTTCGCAGGCATTGGCCCAGGGGGCAAAGTCGGGGGTGTCCGAGATAATGCCGTCGGCTTCCCAAACCGCCTGGTGCGAGAGGTCCCAGGGGTCGCGCGGCTCGGGTCGGCAGGGAAGGTACGGTGTCTGGTACATGGGATTCAGCAAGAAGAACGCGCCACCCTCACAGCGGTTGGCAAACTCGCGCAGCGCGCGTGTCGCCGGGCGCATCTTGTTCGTTTTGAACAGCAGAATCGTGCGGGCGAGCAGATACCAAGGAGAGTTCTCGAGTGCATCAGCTCCCACCTGTTCCTCGAGCTGGTGAGCCAGGGCAAAAAAGCCGTCCTGGTCTTCCAGGCGAGCGAGGGCGAGCAACACGGTGCCTGTGGCTCGGGTGGGGTAGCCTTCCGCCTTAAGGACGCGGCGGGCGTAGTTGGCAGCAGCGCGGTAGCGGGCGCTCGCCATGCACAGCTGCGAGATGGCCTCGAGCGTGTGGAGCCACCCGATAAGAGCCGGCTCGCTCACGGTAAGGTCTGCTGCGGTGACACCGTCGGTCAAAACATTATTGGCCCAGTAGTGCGGGGCTTCCATGTCGAACCCGGGCACGCTTTGCTGCAGGTAATCGGCCGTGGTCGCTTCGAGCTTCATCAGGTCGCCTAGGCAGGCGTCGACGGGCGTGTCCGCCAAAATGATGGCGAGCAGCTGGGCATCGAGGACATACGCATCGACGCGGACGATCTTGAGCAGCTCATCGCGCATATCGTCGAACAGGCGGTTGCGCGTTTGCTCAAACTCCTCGTCGCTGCCCATGTCCTCGATGCGATGGAGCTCGTCGAGCAGGTGGCGATGAACACCGGCATAGGACAGCAGCGCCTGGGCATGCTCGGACTGCGCGTACTTTTGGGGATTCGCGCTAATGTCGTTATGGACAAGCTCGCGTGCTGCATCGGTGAGCTCGGGGTGCGACGCCAGATAGGTGCGCTCCAGGTAGGCGGGGATGTAGACGCTCGGATCCATTAGAGGTCTCCTCCCTTAAACGGCAAACCCTGCTCGGCCGCCCGCAGTATGCGCTCATCGATTTGGGAACGCACGATATCGTTGGTGGCGACCCAGGCGGCAAAACTGGCGTTGTCGGGGGCGCCCAGGCCCTCCTGCAGTACCGGCGTCGCCTCGGACAGCGCAAGGACAAGCTCGTCGGTCGAGCCCACGCCCACGTTGACGCGGGCATAGACGCCATCGGGAAACTCGGTTTGGAAGTAGAGTGCCTCGGCTGCGTGCGGACACGAGCGCGCAAGGATGCGCAAGTAGTGCTCGGCGCCCTCGTAGTCCAGCTCGCGCCAGGCAGCGCTCATCAGCGCGATGAGCGTCCACGGGTCCAAGTCACGCTCCGCATCTTTGGGGCGGCGGCGCAGTGGGGTATTCGCGAGGTACGGCACGGAGTGTGCGGAGCGAAAGCGCTTGAGCTCCTCGGCAGGGTATTCGAGCTTCGCCATGGCGAGCATCGCGGTGTGCCGGACACCAGCGGGATCGTTGGGGGCAAAGTCCAAGCTGCGATTTGCGGCTTCGAGCGACATGCGGTAGCGTCCGCTAATGAGGGCGCGTGATGCCAAGGCGGCAAGCCAGCGCAGGTAGGGGCGGCGCATAAGGTCGCCTGCGGCCTCGCGCTCGTAGGGGTCCTGCGCCGAGGCGATCTTGAGCGCCAGATCGTGCTCCACCTCGTCGCACTTGGACACCAGATACTGCACGTATTCCTCGTTGGATTCGGCGGTGAGTGCCGTCAGCATGCGCTGGGCATCCCAGTTGGCCGGATCGAGTGTGGCCGCCTCGCGGAGCATGTTCTCGGCAGCTGCCTCTTCCTGCTCTGCCTGGGCATCGTCAGGGATAAAGGGAATGCGGTAGTCGACGGCCTCGACTACCTTGGCAATCAGATGCCCGGCGCGGTCGCGGTCGTGCACGATGAGCGGTGCGGGGTTGCGGGTGAATTGCTCCATCAGACGCTCTACGGCGGCACCGTCGGTGAGCGGGATATTGTCGCGGCGCAAGGCCTCAAGAACGAGGCGATGGCAATCCTCTTGAATGGGATCGAATGCCATGGGGCCTCCTTTGCTGCGGTTAGGGTTCAGATGTTTCTATATAAGGTTCTAGTTTACCCGCATGTGGCACACCGGGGGTGCCGCACTTGGACTTGCACCTTTGCACCACGAAGTCGGATGTCGCACAAATGTCGGCACCATGGACGGCCGAGTGGTATCACGGTGCCGCAAACGGTCGATTTTTGGCGGCGAACGGTGCATATTTTGGAGGGGCACAGTCCTGCCCGGGATATGTAGTCAACCTTGATAAAACGTTTGCCCAGCTTGGGAGTATGAATGCCGCACAAGGGTCTTCAGGGATAGAAAAAACGTTTCATCATTGGCGGCTTTAGGTGAATAACTGACCAACCAGAACGGTAAAATAGTGTTTGTCTGAGCGTTGAGACGTTTAGACATCGCGCATTGTCATCGCCGGCAACGCGCAAACCGGTCCTAACGGAGCCAATTGGGTGCTCCGTTATATACGCAAGTCTAAGAGGGGCTTGTTTAGGAGGCACAGTATGGGACGTTTTACCAATCCTCGCGATCTGTACTTTGGTGAGGGCGCTCGCCACGAGGTGAAGAACCTCAAGGGCAAGAAGGCCATCATCGTTTCTGGCGGCAGCTCTATGCGCCGCGGCGGGTTCCTGCAGGACGTCGAGAACGACCTTAAGGAAGGCGGCTTCGAGGTCAAGCTGTTCGAGGGCGTCGAGTCCGACCCGTCCATCGAGACGGTCATGAAGGGCGCCGAGGCCATGCGCGAGTTCGAGCCCGACTGGATTATCGCCATCGGTGGCGGCTCGCCCATCGATGCCGCTAAGGCCATGTGGGTCTTCTACGAGTATCCCGAGGAGTCCTTCGACAACATCATCCAGCCGTTCAGCTTCCCTGAGCTGCGTCAGAAGGCTCATTTCTGCGCCATCTCCTCTACCTCCGGCACCGCTACCGAGGTCACCGCGTTCTCCGTCATTACCGACTACGCCAAGGGCATCAAGTACCCGCTGGCCGACTTCAACATCACCCCTGATGTCGCCATCGTCGACCCCGAGCTCACCTACACCATGCCCGCCAAGCTGTGCGCTCACACCGGCATGGATGCTCTGACCCACTGCATGGAGGCCTACGTTTCCACCTGCGCCTCTATGTTCACCGACGCCAACGCTCTGCACGGCATCCGCGAGATCGTCGAGTGGCTGCCCAAGTCCTATGCTGGCGACCATGAGGCCCGTCAGCACATGCACGAGGCTCAGTGCATCGCCGGTATCGCCTTCTCCTCGGGCCTGCTCGGCATCGTTCACTCCATGGCTCACAAGACCGGTGCTGCCTTCGAGAACGGCCACATCATCCACGGTGCCGCTAACGCCATGTACCTGGGTAAGGTCATCCAGTGGAACTCCAAGGATCCCCGTGCTGCCGAGCGTTACGCTTACGTGGCCAAGGAGATCCTGCACCTTCCCGGCGAGACCAACGAGGAGCTCATCGCTGCGCTCGTCCAGAAGATCCGCGACCTCAACGACCAGCTCAACATTCCGCAGTCCATCAAGGATTACGCGAATGGTGGCGTGAAGGTCGACGCCGAGAACCCGCAGATGGTTTCCGAGGAGGAGTTCCTCGCCAAGCTGCCCGAGATCGCCGCGAACGCCGAGCAGGACGCCTGCACGCCCGAGAACCCGCGTGAGACCAAGGCTGCCGACTTCGAGAAGATTCTCAAGGCCTGCTACTACGACACCGACATCGATTTCTAATCGACTCTTGTTATCGTAACGAGGGGCTCCGCACGTATCCGTACGGAGCCCCTTTCTTTTTTAGAGAATGGGATAGTTATGGCTGCAATTTTCAATAGCCCCAGCAAGTACATCCAGGGTCCGGACGAGCTCGCCAAGCTCGGCTCCTATGTCGAGCCGCTCGGCGCTAAGGCCCTCGTCATCGTGACGCCTTCGGGCAAGAAGCGCGTCGGTGCCAAGATCGAGGGCGGCTTTGCCGAGGCCAAGGCCGAGCTGCTGTTTGAGGACTTTAACGGCGAGTGCTCCAAGGGCGAGGTCGATCGCCTGGTTGCGCTCGCTCGCGACAACGGTTGCGACATCATCGTCGGCGTCGGTGGCGGCAAGATCCTCGACACCGCGAAGGCCGTCGCCTATTACCTGGAGTCCCCGGTTATCATTTGCCCCACCATTGCTTCGACCGATGCCCCGTGTTCGGCGCTTTCGGTGCTCTATACCGATGACGGCCAGTTCGACAAATACCTCTTCCTTAAGGCAAACCCCAATATCGTCCTTATGGATACGACGGTTATCGCGGCGAGCCCGGTGCGCCTGACGGTTTCCGGTATGGGCGATGCGCTCGCAACCTATTTCGAGGCTCAGGCGACGCACGATGCCGACGGCGGCACCTGCGCCGGCGGCAAGGGCGGCATGGCCGGCCTGGCGCTCGCCAAGCTCTGCTACGAGACGCTTATGGCCGATGGCGTCAAGGCCAAGGTTGCGCTGGAGAAGGGCGCGCTCACGCCTGCCGTCGAGCACATCATCGAGGCCAATACGCTGCTTTCGGGCATTGGCTTTGAGAGCTCGGGCCTTGCTGCCGCTCATGCCATCCACAATGGCCTGACGATGCTGCCCGAGTGCCACAGCATGTATCACGGCGAGAAGGTCGCCTTCGGCACCATCGTCCAGCTGGTACTCGAGGATGCCCCGACCGAGAAGCTCGAGGAAGTCTTGGGCTTCTGCATTGAGCTTGGCCTGCCGGTCACGATGAAGGAACTTGGCGTTGCCGAGCTTACGCGCGAGCAGGCCATGATTGTTGCCGAGGCCGCCTGCGCACCCGATGACACCATGTGCAACATGCCCTTTGAGGTGACGCCCGAGATGGTCGCAAACGCCATCCTGGGTGCCGACGCGCTGGGCCACTACTATCTCATGGATGAGTAAATCAAGCTAAGGAAGGGGCAAAGCCAACAGATGGCTTTGCCCCTTTTTGCTATGGTGCAAAGGGGCAAGGTTACTTTGCACCAATCGTTGTTTGATGAAGGGCGGATTCTCGTATGGCGCTTCCCATGGTTTATGGCGGTCCCGGCCGGTATGTTCAGGGGCCGGGCGAACTGTCGCGTCAAGGCAAGTATTTGTCATGGTTGGGCTGCGCTGCCTATGTCTTGTTTGACCAGGGCACCGAGGATCGGCTGTGCAGGCAGATCGTCGATGGATTTCTGGACGAAGATCTAAGCGAGCCGTTCTTTAAGATTTATGACGGTCCGTGTACGGAAGAGGCCGTTGTCGAAATGGCTAAGGAAGCCCAGGCCGAGTATTGCGACATGGTAGTGGGTATTGGCGGCGGCAAAATGCTCGATATCGCCAAGGCCGTTGCGTTTTATGCCGAGTTGCCGTTGTGCGTATGCCCCACGGCGGCATCGATGGACGGTCCGTGCAGCGTGATTTCCGATGGCGACCTGCAGGGTGTTGCAAATGCGGTCTTTAGAAACGAGCGCAATATGGCTAACGAACAGGCCAAGGTGACCAAACAAAAGCTCGTGCAGCTTATGTGCGAGGCATAGCTTGGCACTTGATTGACCTTGTGCAATCGAGGCGGCGATAGGCCATAGGCTATTTGCCCCAAAGGTGCACCGCGTGTAATTTGCCCAAGGTGTGGGCCGATAGCGTATCATTATCTCTTGCTTGTTTGCACTGCTCAGGGAGGGGCCGCGCATGGCGCAGGAACACGATCTGTTTGATGACATTATCGAGATCAGCAAGGGTTTCGACTTTCTTAAAAACCCGCTTGGCGGTGTGACCGATGCACTCGATCCGTCGGCGCCGCAGTGGAATCCTGCCGACTACAAGGAGCGTCCGCGCGGCAACACCATTCCGTGCCTGACCTGCAAAAACGAAAAGAGCGGCTGCACCGCGTGCATGGACGTGTGCCCGGTCAACGCTATCGAGGTCGAGGAAGACGCCATCGAGATCCTCGACTCCTGTCGCAAGTGCGGCCTGTGCGCCGCTGCCTGTCCGACCGAGGCGATTATCTCGCCGCGCCTTGCACCCAAAAACGTCTACGACGACATTGTCTCGGCGGCTACGAGCCACGAGACCGCCTACGTCACCTGCACGCGCGCCCTCAAGCGCATGCCGCGCGAAAACGAGGTCGTCGTTGCCTGCGTGGGCGATATTACGGCCGAGACCTGGTTCTCGGTACTGGCAGACTATCCCAACGTGAGTGTGTACCTGCCGTTGGGCGTGTGCGATAAATGCCGCAACACCGGCGGTGAGGACATTCTGGGCGAGGCGATTGCGAAGGCCGAGGAGTGGTCCGGCACGGGTATGGGCTTGGAGGTCGACCCCAAGAGCCTCAAATGCCATAAGCGCCGCGAGTACGAGCGCAAAGAGTACATGGAAAAAATTGCCCGCACCACGGGCCTGACGGTGACCAAGCTCAATCCGGCGACGGCGGCGCTGGCTTCGGTGACGCAAAAGCTCAAGGCCCATCGCCATCAGATTACCCAGCTGGAGCGCACGCTCAACACCATGTGCGGCACCACGACGACCAAGCGTCGCCGTTCGCTCACCCATGGGCGGCAGCTGGTGCTCTCGACACTGCAGAACCATCCCGAGCTTGCCCAGAATATGCAGGTGAGCACGCCGGAGTGCGATTTTGACAAGTGCACGTCGTGCGGCGAGTGCGTCAATGTATGCCCCACGTTCGCCTGCGATTTGGTGGGAAGCGGCCGCTTTGCGTTGGAGTCCACGTATTGTTTAGGCTGCGGCGCCTGTGTCAAGGTTTGTCCCGAGCATGCGCTCAAGCTTGTTGAGCACGACGCGTCCAATCTGGTCGTCGTCGATCCCGAAGCCGAGGAAAAGGCCGCCCAGAAGGCGAAGGCTCACGAAGAAGCTGAGAAGGTCAAGGCCGAAGCAAAGGCCAAGCTCGACAAGATGCTCGACCAGGTAGAAAAGCTCGCGGACTAGCTTAAAGAGCGTAAATGATGGCCGGTGGGACAGGTGCTGCCCCGCCGGCCAAAAAAGTTGCGGTGGAATAGTTCCTGTTTTGCCCTTAAGCTGGCCATTCTAGGAACTATTCCACCGCAACTAATAGATGGTTAGCTCATACTGCTCTGATGGGTCTCGCTGCCGTTATTGCGGCGTGTGACCGTTTCGTGGAGTAAAAAGAAGCTGGGAACCTGCTTTGTCTCGGTGTATTCCATAAGGATACCGTCGGCGTTGTAGGTCTGCCCGCGTACAACGGCGAGTGCGTTAAAGTCGTCGAGATCGAGCACGCGTGCATCCTCGGGCGTGGGATGCTCAATCGTTACATCGCGTTTGCCCGTGGCAATCTTAATGCCAAGGTCTTCTTCGAGGTAACGATAGATCGAGTCGTTGACAATCTCGGGTGTCAGCCCCGGTACCTGTGAGCTTAGGTAATAGGAGTCGTCGGAGCACACGGCCCGTCCGTCTGCATAACGGATGCGTTTGGCGCGTGTGAGCTCACAGCCTTCAGGAAACCCGGTAATCTTGGAGAGCGCCTTGTTGCAAACGAGGAGCTCAAAGACAGTGGTAACCGTTTTGAGCTCAAAGCCTCGGCTGGCTGCGATTTCCTTAAAGGTCTCGAGTCCGCCGCCACCACGATTCGTCTCGTCACTGATGTTGCGAATGACGCGCATGCCTTTGCCTTGCTGGGGGAGCACGTAACCATCTGCCGCAAGCATCGAGATGGCGCGACGGACCGTCATGCGCGAACAGTCAAACAGCTGCGTGAGCTCAGTCTCCGAAGGCAGATAACTCTGATAGGCGTATGTGCCGTCGTCAATCGACTGCTTCACGTTGTCATAAATAGTTTGGAAGATGGCTCGCGCCACGACGGTCTCCTAGAGCTGAGTGCGCGAGCGGTGGATGAGGACCGCTCGCGCAGGTGTCGATCGATTTACTTGCTGGGGTCGATTATATATTTACCCATGGCACGCAGAGCTGGGTCTGACAGGATGGCGCCGAGTTCGTCGAGGGAAGCCACCTTGGCGACCATCGAGGATACGTCGAGCCTGCCAGAGTCGATGAGCTCGAGCGCGCGACGCTGCGTATAAGGGTTAATGTAGGACGAAGTAAGCACAAGCTCCTTCTGGAAGACCTCGAAGGGCTTGACGGTGATTGTCTCATCGGGCTTGGTGAGGCCGAACATCATGACCGTAGCCTTGTGGCCGGCGATCTGGATGGCCTGCTCGATGGTGACGGGCTTGCCAACACACTCGATAACGACATCGACGTTGCCGACGCCCTCCTGCTTCAGGCGGGCCGGGACGTCCTCGTGGATGGAATCAATTGCCAGGTCGGCGCCGAGTTTGAGCGCAACCTCGCGCTTGCCTTCGACAGGCTCGAGCAAGACAACCTTGGTGGCGCCGGCGTTTTTAGCAAGCTGCATCATGAGCAGACCGATCATGCCACCGCCGATAACGACAACTGTGCTGCCGGGCTTGATGTTGCACATATCGATGCCGTGCAGGCAGCAGGCGACGGGCTCGGTCATGGCGCCCTGCTCGAAGCTGGTGTGATCGCCCAACTTGTAGACTTGCTGCATATCGACGGAGCAGTACTCGGCAAAGCCGCCGTTAACGGTGGTGCCGTAACCGGTCATATGCTCGCAGTAGTGGTTGATTCCGTCGCGGCAGGGTTCGCAGCAGCCGCAGGGATGGTTTGGGTCGATGCACACGCGATCGCCCGGTTTAAAGCCGGTGACATCGCTGCCCACGGCCTCGACAACGCCGGCGAACTCATGACCAAGGATCGTGGGCGGGGTAACGTCGGCCGCACCCTTGTCGCCTTCATAGATATGAACGTCGGTACCGCAGACGCCGCAAGCTTTGACGTTGATCAGAACGTCGCGCCTGCCCACGGCCGGCTTTGCCGATTCCTCGACTCTGAGGTCGTGCTTTCCATAGAAGACCGCGCTTTTCATGGTGACTCCTTAACGTGGCGGTGAATGTTGTAATGAAGTATAGGCATGTCTATAGATATAGACAAGCACATCTAGACAAGTAGAAAAGAAAAATGAAATGCAGCCATCAGCTATGTCAGATTTAAACAGGCGAAATACTGGCCATATACCGTTTACGGCCAATAATCAACCGTTTACCGACCGTAATATTTATGCTAACTTGTCTAGATAAGTGATATGATAAAAATAGAAGCGCAAGAAGTCAGGGAAGCGGGCCCACCCGTCCTATTGCACGAGGTACACGCAAACGGCGCGTCTGCGGTCTCGAGTGAAGCCAAAACCGCAGTCGCTCCGAATGAAGAGAGGGGGATTCCCCGTCATGATGCAAAAGATACAACGTTTCGGCGGTGCAATGTACACGCCTGCAATTCTTTTCGCATTTTCCGGAATCGTCGTCGGCCTGGGTACGTTGTTTACCACCGAGGCGATCTTTGGCGAGATGGCCACTGCGGGCCATCTTTGGTTTGATTGCTGGAATGTGCTGCTCCAGGGTGGTTGGACGCTCTTTAACCAGATGCCGTTGCTGTTTTGCGTAGCGTTGCCAATCTCGCTCGCGAACAAGCAGAATGCTCGCTGCTGCATGGAGGCTTTGGCCATCTACCTTACCTTCAACTACTTTGTAAGCACAATCTTGGGGCAGTGGGGCCCTGTCTTTGGGGTCGACTACTCTGTCGAGGCGGGCAGCGGTACTGGTCTTGCCACTATCGCAAGCATCAAAACGCTTGATATGGGCATCATGGGCGCACTCATTATCTCTGGTATCGCCACGATGCTGCATAATAAGTTCTTCGACACCGAGCTCCCCGAGTGGTTGGGTGTGTTCTCGGGTTCCGTGTTCATCTATATGATCGGTTTCTTCGTTATGGTTCCGGTCGCTCTTATCGCCTGCCTGGTGTGGCCGCATGTTCAGGCTGCTATCTCCGCCTTCCAGGGATTCATCCTTTCCGCCGGTACGTTTGGCGTGGGTGTCTTTGCTTTCTTCGAGCGCGTGCTGATCCCTACAGGCCTGCACCACTTTATCTATACGCCGTTCTATTACGACAACGCGGCGGTCAACGGCGGCATCTTTGCTGCTTGGGCCAACATCCTGCCCCAACTGGCTGCCGATCCGAGCATTGCTCTTAAGGATGCCGCACCCTGGGCTGCCTATACCTGCCCTGGTTGGACTAAGGTCTTCGGCTCGCTTGGCGTCGCCATTGCGTTTTATATGACCGCCAAACCCGAGCGCAAGCAGCGCGTCAAGGCTCTGCTGATCCCGGTCACCCTTACCGCTATGCTTTGCGGTATCACCGAGCCGCTTGACTTCACCTTCCTGTTCATCGCGCCCGGCCTGTTCGTCGTCCACTGCGTGCTCGGAGCGCTTGGCTGCATGGCTCAAAACCTCCTTGGCGTCGTGGGCATCTTCGACGGCGGCATCATCTCGATGCTCTCGTGGGACTGGCTGCCCCTTTGGGCCGTACACGGTCTGCAGTACGCCATCTCCATCCTTGTCGGTCTGTGCTTTACCGCCCTTTGGGTCGTGGTCTTCCGTTTCCTGATCGTCAAGTTCGACTTTAAGACCCCCGGTCGCGAGGATGACGATGTTGAGGTCGAGCTCAAGTCCAAGGCCGACTACAAGCAAAAGCAGGGCGGTGCTGCTGCTGGCAAATCGGTCGCCCAGAGTAAGGATGATGAGCGCTTGGTGCTTGCCGAGAACATCCTCGATCTGCTCGGTGGCGCGGATAACATCATCGATGTAACTAACTGCGCTACCCGTCTGCGCGTTAACGTCAAGGACAAGAGCGTCGTTGCACCCGAGGCTTCCTTCAAGGCGATCGGTACGCATGGCTTGGTGGTCCAAGGTCAGTCAATCCAGGTCATCATCGGCCTTACCGTCCCGCAGGTTCGCGAGAAGTTCGAGAGTCTTCTGAAGTTCGAGAGTCTTCTGTAAACCATCGTCCATCGAAACAATCGGCCTTGCAGAGCCGGTATGCACCGCAAGGCCGATTCTAGAGATAAAAAACTCCACTTCTAGGTAACAATTCCAAACCGTACAGGCCGCGTGCGGGGATGGATTGAGCAAGCGGCCAGAATGAGGAGGACATCATGTCCAAGAAAAACTATGCCGTGACCATTGCCGGCGGTGGCTCTACCTTCACCCCGGGCATTGCCCTGATGCTGCTTGAGGAGCGCGACCGCTTCCCGGTCAACAAGGTGACCTTCTACGACAACAACGCCGAGCGCCAGGAGATCGTGGCAAAGGCCTGCGAGATCTACTTCCACGAGAACGCTCCCGAGGTTGAGTTTAGCTACACCACCGACCCCGAGACCGCATTCACCGGGACCGACTTCGTGCTTGCCCACATCCGCGTCGGCCTGTACGCCATGCGTGAGCTCGACGAGAAGATTCCTCTCAAGTACGGCTGCGTTGGCCAAGAGACCTGCGGTGCCGGCGGTATCGCCTACGGCATGCGCTCCATCGGTGGTGTCATCGAGATCCTCGACTACATGGAGAAGTACAGCCCCAACGCCTGGATGCTCAACTACTCCAACCCCGCGGCCATCGTCGCCGAGGCCTGCCGCGTGCTGCGTCCCAACAGCCGCATCATCAACATCTGCGACATGCCGATCGACCTCATGGATAAGATGAGCCGTATGTGCGGCATCAAGGATCGTCGCGAGCTGCAGTACAGCTACTACGGCCTCAACCACTTTGGTTGGTGGAGCAAGATCTACGACAAGGAGGGTAACGACCTCATGCCGCAGATCAAGGAGCACATGGCAAAGAACGGCTACTTGGACGGCATTGAGCACGAGGCCGGTAAGGAGCAGCACGTCGAGGAGAGCTGGATTCACACTTTCGGCAAGGCCAAGGATGTCTATGCTGTCGATCCCGAGACGATTCCCAACACCTACCTCAAGTACTACCTGTACCCGGACTATGTTGTCGAGACGTCTGACCCCAACTACACTCGCGCCAATGAGGTTATGGACGGCCGCGAGAAGAAGGTCTTTGGCGCTTGCCGCGACATCATCGCCAAGGGTACTGCCAAGGACGGCGGCTTTGAGCCCGACGTACACGCCAACTACATCGTCGACCTTGCCTGCGCGCTGGCCGAGAACACGCTCGAGCGCTTCCTGCTGATCGTCCCCAACGATGGTGCTGTGCCCAACTTCGACCCGACGGCCATGGTCGAGGTGCCTTGCATCGTTGGCTCCAACGGCTTTGAGAAGATCTGCCAGGGCCCGATCCCGCAGTTCCAGAAGGGCCTGATGGAGCAGCAGGTTTCCGTCGAGAAGCTCGTTGTCCAGGCTTGGGTCGAGGGCAGCTATCAGAAGCTCTGGCAGGCGCTCACGCTCTCCAAGACCATTCCTTCGGCAAGCGTTGCTAAGCAGATCCTGGACGAGCTCATCGAGGCCAACAAGGATTTCTGGCCTGAGCTTAAGTAAGGACTACTGTCTCGAACCCTCACGCATCTCTGCTTCATTTGCGCCGCCGCGGTGTCCGGATTCGCCCGGATGCTGCGGCGGCGCTATACTTATACGGTTTGAAGTACCTGTACCAAAAGGAGCTGTCGTGTCCCTTTCCATCGGTATCGTGGGCCTGCCCAACGTGGGCAAGTCGACGCTGTTCACCGCGCTTACCAAAAAGACCGGCCTTGCCGCCAACTACCCGTTTGCCACGATCGACCCCAACGTGGGTATCGTCGATGTGCCCGATAGCCGCCTGCAAAAGCTCGCCGACATCGTCAACCCCGGCCGCATTGTGCCGGCTACGGTCGAGTTCGTCGACATCGCAGGCCTGGTGAAGGGTGCCAACGAGGGCGAGGGTCTGGGCAACCAGTTCTTGGCAAACATCCGCGAGACCGACGCCATCTGCGAGGTCGTGCGCTACTTTAAGGATCCCAACGTCATGCGTGAGGTGGGCCGCACGGGTGAGTTCGTCGATCCCGCCGGCGATGCCGACACCATCATGACCGAGCTCATCCTGGCCGACATGGGCACGCTCGAGAAGCAACTGCCCAAGCTCGAGAAGGAGGCCAAGCGCGACAAGGAGCTCATGCCCAAGTTCGAGGTGGCCAAGCGCCTGCTTGCCTGGCTCAACGAGGGCAAGCGCGCCGCATCCATGGAGATGACCGACGAGGAGCGTGCTGCCGCCAAGGGCCTGTTCCTGCTCACTATGAAGCCCATCCTGTATGTGGCCAATGTGGACGAGGATATGCTCAACGAGGATCTGGCGCCCATCGATGGCGTCAAGCCGCTGCCGATTTGCGCCAAGATTGAGGCCGAGCTTTCCGAGCTCGATCCCGAGGATGCGGCCGACTACCTGGAGAGCTTGGGCCTGGAGCAGCCCGGTCTGGACGTGCTCGCGCAGGCCGCTTACAAGCTGCTCGGCCTGCAGTCGTTCTTTACGGCCGGCGAGATGGAGGTCAAGGCCTGGACGGTTCGTCAGGGCGCGACCGCCCCGCAGGCCGCCGGCGTCATCCACACCGATTTTGAACGCGGCTTTATTAAGGCCGAGGTTATTGGCTACGACGACTACATCGAGCTCGGCGGCGAGCAGGGCGCCAAGGCCGCCGGCAAGCTGCGTATTGAGGGCAAGGACTATGTCATGGCCGATGGCGACGTCGTGCACTTCCGCTTTAACGTGTAAGGACGACGCATATGTTTAAATATGGCAAAAAAGCTGGCTACATGGGTATTGCGCTGCTCGTGCTTGCGGTGATTCCGCTGGTGGTCGCAGCGTTTGTGATCCCCAACATTGGTCCCGAGGTGGCAACAAAGTTTAATGCTGCCGGCGAGGCGACGCGCTGGGGCAAGAGCTACGAGTTGCTGGCATTGCCGGTGCTCAACCTGCTGCTGAGCGTGGCGACGTACTTTACGGCGGGACGCCAGGCTAAAAACAATGATGACTCCGCCGCCATGGCGCGCATCGTGTGCGAGCGCTACCTGCGCAACGGTTGCATCACGGGTGTGTTCCTCAACGTGGTCAACGTTTACTTTATGTACTCGGCGATTACCGGAACGGGCTTTGGCCTTGGTTTCTAGCTTGTCCTTTTAGGCAACGAGCCTGCACATATATTCAATGGCTGCTGCGAGGCCGCCGCTCGATCGTGGTTGAAAGACCATGTCGGCGGCGGCCTCGTTCTCGTATCCGGCACCGCGAAGGGCGAGTGCGATGCCGGCTTCCAGGAGAAGGGGCAGACCGCGTTGGCTGGTTGCGATTACGGCAGCCTGATTGAGCGAGCAGCTGTGCGCTTGGCATTGGATGGCAAGTTCACCTTGCGCCGGGCAAGGGACCAGAACAGCGGCGACGCGACTTGATAGCAATGCAAATGCTGTGCGCTCATCGGGCGAAAGGCATTCTGCTTCAACGACGACGAGCTTGGGCGGTGCGCTGTTTGTGCGAAGCGTGGCTCGGTACATGCGGACCGAAGAACCCGACATAGAAAACTCCTGTGTATTCGGCAAAACGTAAACTATAGTTTACGTTTATGTTCGGCTCCATTTCAAACTCGGCTGCATGGACGAACGTGCGAAACAGATTCTTGGCAGGCGGGTCGAAGAGACACGCAGGGACCTTGGTATCTCCAAGGTTGATTTTTGTGTGGCGACAGGAATCAGCCGACCCTACCTCGACCGAATCGAAGATGGGACGGCAAATTTCACGCTCAAGGTTCTATTTAAGATCGCGCCCGCACTCGGCATGACGGTGTCAGAACTTCTCGAGGGTATCGAATAGGGCGTTCCTCGCTGCTAATTGACGCTCTTTGGGCGGGTCCCCCTGGTTTCGATGTGCAAAATCGCGAGTATTCAGCACTTGTTCAGCCGTAGATGGTAGCTCGAGCGGCTGGCTTTGCCTTTTTGACAGTAGTTAATCCACACGCTTAATAAAAATGTGGAATAAATATTTACTAGACGGCCTCTTCGCCCTAAAAGTTCGTCTAACAATCGGCCGATTCTATGTCTCCGGCGGAGAAATTGCAGAATACTCCGATTTTTGCACGGCCCGAGGGGGACCACCTGTCGTTTGAGGCTGCGATAAGTGGAACTGCCTTAGGGATTACGCCATCGGGATGCGGTCGTGGTTGACTTGGCTGTAGAACAGGCGCTGAATCTCGGCCGCATCACGTGACTGGCCGAGTGCCCACATGGTTTTGGCCACGAGCGTCTCGGTGGTCATATCATCGCCGCGCAGAATGCCCGGATGATCGGCGTAAGCGCGGCCGACCTCATAAACGCCCAGATCGAGGCCCTCTTCGGGGACCTGCGTGGTCATAACGACGGTGCGACCCGAATCGACCCAGCGGAAAATTGCCTCTTGGAACGACTCGCCGGACTCGCCAAACTCGGGAATACCGCCAATGCCAAAGGTCTCCAGAATCACGGCGTCGTAGCTGTCGGCAAGGGCGTCGAGGATGCCCGGGTTCTCGCCGGGCGTAAGCTTGAGTACAAATACGCGCGGGTCGATGCTGTCGTAGAAACGCACCGGGTTTTCGCCCTGATGAGTGCCGTGGAGCCCGTTGCGCACGATGCGGTCGTTGCGGATGTAGGCAATGGGCGGATAGTTGACGCTAATGAACGCGTTAAAGCTCATGGTGCGCTGCTTGCGGGCTCGCGTGCCGGCAATGGCGACGCCGCCAAACACGATCGAGACGTCGTGCGAATGCTCGTCGAGCGCATAGAGCAGGCTCTGATACAGATTGAGCTTGGCGTCGGTAAAGGGATTGCCCATGGGCTTTTGCGAGCCGGTGAGCACGATGGGCTTGGGGCTGTCCTGAATCAGGTAGGAAAGCGCTGCCGCGGTGTAGCTCATGGTGTCCGTGCCGTGCAGGACCACAAAGCCGTCGTGGTCGGCATAGCCCTCGACGATGACGTCGCGGATACGCATCCAGTCGCTCGGGCGCATATTGGTGCTGTCGATGTTCATGGGCTGTACCACGTCGAGCTCGCAGAGGTCCGAGATCTCGGGGACGCTCTGGGCGAGCTCCTCACCGGTCAGAGCGGGGGAGAGGCCGTTGCCGTCCTCGGTCGATGCGATGGTGCCGCCCGTGGCGATGAGAAGGATGCGCTTCATGCTGGTATTCCTATCGTATTTGCCGCCGCAAGGGCGGAGTCGTTCGGCAGTATTGTGGCACAGGGCGTCCAATGTTCAAACGTATTACATCATCTGTAACGTTCGGTAACACTTCAATTGCCGTCAAATAGGGGCCTAGGTCGTGCGTTTGCCGTGCGCTGATGGCTGCGAGGGACGAGAAACCCCATATAACGTGTACACTATGGAAGTTATTCTCGTTTATTCGCGCGGGTGGGCACCGGCTCCCCGCCAACAAGAGGGGGAACCATGGATCAAAAGGCTTCCGCAAAGGTCCTCGTACTCGACTTTGGTGCGCAGTACGGTCAGCTCATTGCCCGTCGCGTCCGCGACCTCAACGTGTATTCCGAGATCGTCCCCTGCGACATCTCGGCCGACGAGATTCGCGAGATGAACGCCTCTGCGCTCATCCTTTCCGGCGGCCCGGCTTCCGTGTATGCCGAGGACGCTCCGTCCATCGATCCTGCCATCTTTGACCTGGGCCTTCCCGTCCTGGGCTTTTGCTACGGCCATCAGATCACGGCCGTGACGCTCGGCGGCAAGGTCGGCCACTCCGAGGTGGGCGAGTACGGCCGCGCCACCATCACGCGCACGGCCGGCGCCAAGCTCTTTAACTCCACGCCTATGGAACAGACCGTGTGGATGAGCCACCGCGACGCCGTTTCCGAGGTGCCCGAGGGCTTTACCGTTACCGCCAGCACTGACGTGTGCCCGGTTGCTGCCATGGAGTGCGTCGAGCGCAAGATTTTTACCACGCAGTTCCACCCCGAGGTCAAGCATTCCGAGTATGGTCAGCAGCTGCTGAGCAACTTCCTGTTTGAGATCTGCGGCTTGGAGCCCAACTGGAGCATGGACAACCTGGTCGAGACCATGACGGCCGAGTTCCGCGAGAAGGTCGGCGACGACCGCGTGATTCTGGCTCTGTCCGGCGGCGTCGACTCCTCCGTCGTGGCTGCGCTGGGCGCCCGCGCCGTGGGCAAACAGATGACCTGCGTGTTCATCAACCACGGCCTGCTGCGCAAGGGCGAGCCCGAGCAGGTGGAGGAGGTCTTCACCAAGCAGTTTGACGTCGACTTTATCCACGTTCACGCCGAGGATCGTTATGCCGAGCTTCTGGCCGGCGTGACCGAGCCCGAGGAGAAGCGCCGCATCATCGGTACACAGTTCTGGAAAGAGTTCTTCGCCGTGGCGCAGCAGCTCGAGACCGATGGCAAGCCGGTCAAGTACCTGGCTCAGGGCACCATCTACCCCGACATCATCGAGTCTGGCGCTCGCAAGACGGGCGGCAAGACGGCCACCATCAAGAGCCATCACAACCTGATCCCGTTCCCCGAGGGCGTGCACTTCGACCTCATTGAGCCGCTCGATCACTTCTTTAAGGACGAGGTCCGCGCGCTTGGTCTGGCGCTGGGCCTGCCGGGTCACATTGTGTTCCGCCAGCCTTTCCCGGGACCGGGTCTGGCCATCCGCATTATCGGCGCGGTCGACAAGGAGAAGCTCGAGATTCTCAAGAACGCCGACGCTATCGTGCGCGAGGAGCTGGATGCCTACAACCAGCGTCTGTTTGAGCAGACCGGCGAGCGCAACTCCGAGCACAGCTGCTGGCAGTATTTCGCGGTCCTGCCCGACATTAAGTCTGTGGGCGTTATGGGCGACGAGCGCACCTATCAGCGCCCGATCATCCTGCGTGCCGTCGAGTCCAGCGATGCCATGACCGCCGACTGGGCCAAGCTGCCCTACGACGTGCTGGCCCGCATCTCCGGCCGCATCGTTGCTGAGGTTCCCGGCGCCAACCGTGTGTGCTACGACATCACGTCCAAGCCGCCCGCGACCATCGAGTGGGAGTAGGCTGATAGGGTTCTGACCTGCATTTTTGAGTGCCGCACTGTGCCGCTGAGTTTCGTTTCGTACGAGAGTCATGGCAAAGCCGCCAGCGATGTTGGTGAGTAAATACGATAACCGAGCCTCCGTTCCCGCGTTGGGACGGAGGCTTTTTCTTTGTCGTTTTACTCCCTTTCACCTGCGATTTCGCAATTTACTCCCCCGTGTTTCAAGACGGCAAGGCACGGTGCGGCATTCGGAGGAACGGGAGTAAGGATTCATCCCAAGTGAGTAGACGCGCGATTTTTGTCTCCGAGAGCCAAACGGGGCCGTTTCGGGGCCTGTGAAACTCAAATCGAACTCAATAGGCTTTTCGGCGGTCTTCTCACAGCGTTTTCCCAGGTGGTTAATGGGGAGTAAAGAATCTCGCCGCCTCAATGAAAACGGGAGTAACCAGGGGAAATGCCGCGGCGTACTGCCGCGTGCCGCCGTGTAAGCCACCGCGTCATTTACTCCCCAGGTGCGCCGGAAATGCCTTGGCATGCAATGGGGAGTAAAAACTCAGCTTACGCAGGCCCGAGCGGCGCTCGCCGCCTGGTCCACCGTCCTGATTCGGTTGCGTTGATCGCGAAATGCGGAGAGCCGCTACAGCGAGGCTTTCCAGTCCTCGTATTCGTCGGCGTCGATCTTGCCGTTTTCGAGCTGCGCGCGCTTCTCTGCCCACAGTTCGATCGCCATCGCGGCTTTGGGCGCGTGCGGCGCCTTGGGGTTCAGGGAGAGGCCCGTGCCGTCGGCTGCGGGCACGATGCCGAAGGAGTCCTCGAGCCGCACGAGCAGCGACATGAGGTCGCCCGCAGTCTCGACGCCGTAATCCTTGAGGGCGTTGACGGACACGCCGAGCGCCGCGGAGATGGACTCGAGCAGCTCGGGCTTCACGGCGCGGATGCCGCTCTCGTAGTGGCGCACGGCCCCCTCGGTCAGGCCGACCGCCTCGGCGAGCTGCGCCTGCGTCATGCCGCGCGACTTGCGGTACCGCCTTATGTTCTCGCCTACGGACATGAGCCCTCCTCCTGGAATTACGTACCAGCACATCTTATCAGCGTACGCAAATGTACGCAATTCTATTGACAGTACAGATATGTACGTTTACTCTGAATCTGTGAACCGTACGTATCCGTACGCCATTGATTGGAGGAGCCATGGACGAGAAGGTGGCGAAGACGCCGAGGCCGCACATGCTGGACGCCGACGAGGTCGCGGAGCTGCTGAGGATCAAGAAAGGCAGCGCCTACGAGGTGATCAGGAAGATAAACGCCGAGCAGGAGGCGCGCGGGCGCGTGGTCATCCGCGGGCGCGTTCGAAGCGACGTCTTCGACGCCCTGTACTTCCCGGAGGTGGACTGACATGCCCGTGTACAAGGACGACGGCAACGGCACGTTCTACGTGCAGTGCTACTACCGCGACGCCCGCGGCTCGAAGCGCCACAAGACGAAGCGCGGCTTCTCCTCCGAGGTGGAGGCCGCAGTGTGGGAGAGCCAGTTCAAGAGCCTTAACGGCGGGGCCATGGACATGACGTTCTCCGAGTTCGTCGAGGTGTACGCCTCCGAGGTGAAGCCGCGCATACGCGAGCACACGTGGATCACCAAGGAGTACATCATCAACGACAAGCTCGTGCCGTTCTTCGGGGACATGCGCATGTGCGACGTGAGGCCGATCGACGTCATCAGGTGGCAAAACGAGCTCACCGAGCACCGGGACGCCGACGGGAAGCCCTGGGCACCGACGTACCTGCGCACAGTGAACAACCAGCTCAACGCCATCTTCAACCACGCCGAGCGCTACTACGGCCTCAGCGACAACCCGGTGCGCAGGGTCGACAAGATAGGCTCGAAGAAGGGCGGCGAGATGCAGTTCTGGACCAAGGACGAGTACCTGAGGTTCAGCGAGGCCGTCATGGACAAGCCTCTCTCATTCCACGCCTTCGAGCTGCTTTACTGGACGGGCATACGCTGCGGCGAGCTCCTGGCGCTCACGCCGTCCGACTTCATGCTGGAGAGCTCGCGGCTGCGCATCAACAAGTCGTACCAGAGCCTCAACGGCGTTGACACCGTGACCGACCCCAAGACGCCCAAGTCCGTGCGCACGATCGTCATGCCCGCCTTCCTGCGCGACGAGATGGCGGACTTCATCGAGATGCGCGACGACGTCGCCCCCGACGAGCGCCTGTTCGCCGTGACCAAGCACTTCCTGGCCCACGAGATGGAGCGCGGGTGCAAGGCGTCGGGCGTGAAGCGCATCCGCATACACGACATACGCCACAGCCATGTGAGCCTGCTGATAGAGATGGGCTTCTCCGCGCTGGCCATCGCCGAGCGCATGGGCCACGAGGCGGTGGACATCACCTACCGCTACGCGCACCTGTTCCCCACGAAGCAGGACGAGATGGCCGCCGCGCTCGACGGGGCGAGGGGGTAAGAAGGATGCCGTGCGAGAACAGCGCCCGCAAGCGCAGCAAGACGATGGCGTTCCGCTGCACGCCCGAGGAGCGCAAGCTCATATGCGAGATGGCAGCCTGGAGCGGCATGAACAGGCAGGACTACATCATCGCCAAGCTCACCGATACCCAGGTCGAGGTGAGGCCCTCCGTGAGCGTGCAGAAGGCACTGAGGGACTCGATGGCGGAATTGGCCAAGGAGGTGCGGCTGGCGGCCTCCTACGGCGAGCTGAGCGAGTCCCTGCAACAGAGAATTGAGCACGTGATGAGGTTCTTCCTAGCGCTCGGCGAGCCTCTTGACGCGCCGACGGAAGAGACATCGCCACGAACTACGTTTTTGGAAGAGCCGGTTCCATCCGTCATCGATGCGGGTTCCGACACCGCAAGCATCTTCGAGATGGGACGCAGGTAGGGCCTAGCGCCAGACCTCCAACGCCTTGTCCGCAAGCCATTCGGCGCGATCGGCGATATCGCCCTCGTTCCAAGACTCCTTCTCTAGGGCGCCGGCCATGGTCGCAAGGCCGGCGGCGCAGAGGGCAAGGCCGTCCTTGTATCCCTTTCCCTGCTTCTTGGTGGGCCAATCGGCATCGCGGATGGAGGCGTTGAGCGAATGCGTGATGATGGCGAGGTTGCCGAGCGTGAGGAGCTTCCGGTCCCTTCGCGTGGCAGCCTCATCGTCGAGGGCTCCCCATTTGTTGCGCCACTTCTTGGGCATCATGTGCTCGAGGGTGTACTGGTTGAACCCGAGCAGGGCCGTGCTGCTCATGCCCGGACGAATGGCGCTTTCCAGCAGATAGAGGACGCCCTTGGACTGGAGGTTGTACAGACACGATTCCTCGAATGCCGCTCGAACCTCGGCGTCGCCGGGCATGTACGTCGTCGCCTCGTCATTGGCTTCGAGAGCCTTCCTCAGCGCCTCCGCGTCCTTCACCTCGTTCAAGATCAGCGAGGTGAACAGCCTGTTGTAGTTCTTCGTGGTCGCCTGAACCAGCATTCGGCGGACGATGTAGCTCTCAAGCAGGGCGTAGATCTTAGATTCCTCGCTCGAAGACTCCGCGTTCTTTCGAACGTAGAGCACGTACGGGATGAGCGTCGAGTTCTTGAGGCCGAATATCAGCACGTTCAGGCGCTCGACGCCGGAAGCGGAGGGGATGTCCGCGTCGCAGTAGCCAGGGTCGAACGTGGACTCGAACGCCTCGGCATACGCCTTCATGTTGTCGAGAATCTCGACCTTGTCGCCGTTGCAGTACCTGCCGATGAAATCCTTGTAGGACTGGAAGAGGTTCGAAGTACGCGAATAGAAGAGCTTGTCCTCGGTCGTGACGCCACGCCTCTTGTCCTGGACCAGAATCTGGAGGAACGCGTCGAAGAAGAGGTCGACGAGCGTGCGCTTGATGCGCCCGGTAACGATCTCCTGCTCCCAATACTCCCTCTTCTCAGCCGTGGGCTCGAAGACGTCTTCCCAGCACTCCTTGAACGCCTGCTCGTTCTCGCGGTTGAAGAAGTAGTTCTTAAGGAGCTCCGCCGTCGTCAGGCGCACCCCGAGCGAGTTGATGGTGTCGAATATCTGCTGCTCGTCCTCGCCCTCGGTAAGATCGATGCAGACGAACTGGACGTTCGACTTGATCGTGTTCCTGTCGACCTTCTCCGGGTCGATATTCTTGAGGAAGTAGTTGTAGGCAAGGACGATGGCCGAGGAGCCCTCGAGGGGTTCGCAGCCCGTGGCGCTGACGACCTTTTCGAAATCCTGCCGGTCGTACTTGCCGTGCCGCAAGGCGACATCGCCGGTCTCCAGGACGAAATCTCGCTCAAACAAATTGTTGGTGCCGTTTTTTGCACAGAGTGCCTTGAAGAAGATGACCATGGTCGTGAGTCGCTGCTGGCCGTCGATGACGGTGCGAACCTCGGAGACCTCGGACCAGGTGTTGCCGGAGGAGGCCTGCTTCAGGATGATGGAGCCCAGGAAATAGGGCCGCTTCGAGGCCGTGACGAACTCCATGTCGCCGAGGAAACGCTCCCATTGCTCTTCTCCCCAGACGTACGCCCTTTGGTAAAAAGGTATTTCGAGCAGGCGCGATCCGTTGAACACGCCGCTTATCGTTGCTTTTCCTGCATCCATCCTTAAAGCCCTATCTATCCTTTGCGGTTATTGCTGGCGGGGTCAATTTTATCAATACGCTGCTTGACCCTTTAATGTTCCCGGTCCTTGCCGTCTTCTCCCCAGAAGGTGCTCGAAGATGATGCGCAGGTCCTCGTCATCAAGGCAGCCGCCCTCGAGGCAGCCACGGTCGATGGCGTCGAGCATCGTCTGCTCCTTCTCCTTCGAGCGGTCGTAGATCACGGCGTCGAGGGATAGCTCCCTGCCGTCGCGCGTGAACATCTCGTGCATGAATTCGGCACTGTTCGCTTGACTCCAATCGCGTACCGCGTGCTCGAGCGGGCCGCTTCCCCTCGATATGGCGACATCCCAATGCTCGCAGTTAAGCAGAAGAAGTCGGTTCATGAACTCGACGCCCGAAAAACCGAGTCTCGCAAACGGCGGAAATAGAGGGTCATCTGAAAAGACCGCAGCATACTCACTGCTCAACGGCATATACGCGAGATGAAAATCGTACGAGTCGTCCTCGGGCCCGATGATGAACATAGGCATCGACGTCGTAACGAACCCTGAGCCGACGGGTGCCCTAAGGATGGAGAAGCTCTTCTCAAAAAAAGCCTTTCGAATACGGTTAACTGGCACAATATCATCGTTGGAGAAGAGCATGGTTGCGGCGGCGGCAAGCTCGACCACCGCTTGGGAATCCCCGCGCCAATCCGACCAATCGAGCAAGCCGAGCTCATAGGGTGTCAGATGAACGTTTCTGAGCAGCTCTTCGGCAGTCTCGCGTGACCATTTCTTGTCGACGCGCATACTGATAGGGTGCCGGACGATGATATTTGCTGCCAGCTCGCAAACGGCGGCTTTCCCATCAGAATACCCTTCGTCTTCGCACTGGTCTTCTTTCTGGCGTTCCAAAAAGCGATCGTAAAGCGGCGCGATGCGGCTCTCGAGCTCAGATAGCTTAACCTCGATGAGGTTCTGCGCATAGAATCTGTCTGTCGCATCGCCTGTCGCATCGGCATGCTCGACCTCATAAAGATCGCGCATGCTGCAAAGGTTCTCGCAATTCGTGCGGAAGAAGGAGCCCTTCTGTCTGCTGTAGGCATGAAGCTGCCCGGAGGAATCCGCGAAATGGCGCAGGTAGAACCGCGGCACCCAGTGCTGCTTTCGCGTCATCTTTCCGGGCAGCTTCGACATCCTAAGCCTTCACCGCCTCGTATTGGTAGGTCGTGCGCACGTTGTAATGGAAGTCGTTTCCGAGGTCCAGCGCCTCGAAGTGCTTCTTGGCGCAGCCGATCTTGATCTTCTCCGCGTCGCGCAGGGCGGGCTCGCCGTTCTTGCCGCCCTTGGTCTCGGTCACGAAGTACACGCGGCGCTCGCCGTCGGCCTCCTCGACGTACGCCCAGTCGGGGTTGTAACTGCCGAGCGGCGTGTCGATCTTGAACGCCGAGGGCAATTTCGCGAACACGAGAACCTCCTCCTGCTTGTCTAGAGCCTCGGCAAAGGAGCGCTCGACCCCCGCCGAGTCGTAGACCACGTAGTTGTACAGGCTCTTGCTCGTCATGTCCGGCTTCCACGCGTTCTGCCCAAGGTAGGCCGTGTAGTCGTCAAGCTCGAGGTCGCGCATGGTGTACCACTCGTCCTCGGGAAGGCGCACGTACTTGATGCCCTGGGCGATGAGGTCGTTCTTCACGCGGTTGATCTTGTCGCCGACCTGCGCGAGGAAGGTCGCGGGGTCGATCTCGAACTCGTCGAGGCGGCTGCAGCCCTCGAGGATCGCCTTGATGGTGCCGCGGGTGAGCCCGACGGCGTCCTGCAGCTCTGCGATCGGGTCGGGAAGGTCGTATTTCACCTTTCCCGAAACGGACACCACGGAGGTGCCCGTGCCCTCGGCGCTCACGCCCGCGTCGTCGATGCCCAGCGAGGCACGCTCGCTCGTCACCTGGGGCGGGCGCACGGCGAGCATGCCGTCGACAGCTTCGATGGCATGTTCGATGAGCTTGCCGGAGTCGACCTCGACCTGGAAGCGCGTGCGCTGGCGGATGCGGTCCCACAGGGCCTGGAACGCAGGGTCGAGCGTGACGTCCTTCTGCAGCTCGACCGAGACCTCCTTGGCCTTGTCACGGATCTGGACCCTCTGGGACTTGTGGATGATGATCGCCTCGACCTGCTCCTTGGCAGGCTCGAGCTCGGCGGGGAGCTCGACCTTGCCCTCCTCGGCGGCCGCCTTCAGCTCGGGCGTCACCGCGCCCTTGTCGTCGACCATGCCGGTCGCGACGAGGTGGTCGTAGACCTGCTTGGACTTCTCGTAGCCCAGGCGCTCCTCGACGCCATCATCGCCCTTGACCGTGACCTTCGTGAAGCTCTCCGGAGTGATGACGCCGAACTTGAAGTCCTCAGCCTCAAGCTCCTTCTGCAGGCCGTTGGCGAAGTCGTCGTAGCTCTCGTTCGCGATGACGGTGAGCACGTTCGCCTCTGGGTCGTACAGGCGCTCGCCATCCTGGTTCACGCACAGGCGCAGACCGCGGCCGATCTTCTGGCGCTTGGTCAGGTTGTCCTTTGTCTCGACGAGCGTGCAGATCTGGAACACGTTGGGGTTGTCCCAGCCCTCCTTGAGCGCGGAGTGGCTGAAGACGAAAGAGACGTCCTTGTCCGCGTCCTTGCCGTCCGGGAAGGAGATGAGCGTCTCCTTCTTCTGCATGATGAGCTCGAAGGCCCCGGCGTCGTCGGCGGTGCCGGCGGCTCCCTTGGAGTCCTTGAACTTGCCCTTCTTGTCCTTGGCGAAGTATCCCTGGTGCACGGCGTGGGGGTCGCGCACCAGCGGGGCGCCGACGGCTTCGTAGCACTCGAGCCACGTGCCCTTGCCGATCCCCGCCGCCTTTGCGATGCGACGAGGCGCCTTCGAGTTCAGGGCACCTGCGTACTCCTCCTCAAACATCAGGGCGTACAGGCCGCCGTGGACTTCGGGCTCGTAGACGCGGTATCGGTCGACGCGGTCGATGAAGAAGAGCGAGAGCACCTTCACGCCGCGCGGCCACAGCTCGAACTGGCGGGCCAGGTGGTCCTCGATGGTGCGGCGGATCTGCGCGCGCTTGACGACCTCCTCGTTGACGTCGCCCAGCGCCTCGCCGAGCTCGAGCACCTCGCCGTTCTGGAACTCTATGAACTCGTCGCCCACTGCGGCGCCGATGTTGTTGACCACCCAGCCGCTCTCGTAGTCGCTGTTCTCGCCGCTCTTCTGGTAGAGGTCGTTGCCGGTCTTCACCGTGACGGCCTTGCGCTTCTGCGTGCCGTCGGCCTGGCGCACGTCGATGGACACCTTGGCGGAGAACGGGTCGGACTTGACGGACTCGAGCCTCACGTACGCGCCGTTGAGGTTCGCCTCGGCCTTGATCGAGTCCACGCAGATGCCCTTCACCAGGTGGCGCTCGAAGGCGTCGACCGGCGTGAGGCGGTAGATCATGTTGTAGGCCTGCTTGTGCGTGGCCGAGTAGCGCAGCACGAACAGCGGGTTCAGGCTCTTGATGGCGGCCTTGGCCTGCTTGGTGTTGTCGACGCTCTGGGGCTCGTCGATGATGACGACGGGCTTGCAGGCGCTCACGAGCTCGCGAGGGCTGAAGCCGCCGGTGAGCTTCTCGCTGGGACGGTGGAAGAGGTTGCCCTCCTTCGCGGTGCCATCCTTCTCGAGGCCCTTGTTGAACGCGTCGATGTTGATGACCATGACCTGGATGGAGCTCGACGTGGCGAAGTTACCCACCGGCCCCATGTCCTTCGAGTCGTACACGAAGTAGTCGAGCGGCGTGCGGTCGTAGAGCGTCTCGAAGTGCCTGCGGGTGGTCTGGAGGCTCTTGAGGACGCCCTCGCGGATGGCCACGCTCGGCACGACGATAACGAACTTGGTGATGCCGTAGCGGCGGTTTAGCTCGTAGATGGAGCGGATGTAGACGTAGGTCTTGCCGGTGCCGGTCTCCATCTCGACGGTGAAGTCTCGCAGGCGCCCATCGGTGAGGACGTCGGTTGCCGGGAGGCAGCCCTCCTCCTGCACGGCGTGCAGGTTGTCGAGGAGCTGGCCCGGCGCCACGCGAAGCTCGTTGCCGTGGCCGACCATGAGCTCGCCGATTGCCGTCTGGCCTTTGCGGCCGGAATCGGCGGAGAATACGCTGCCAATAAATTGTTGTCCGCGGAACAGGTCGCAGGTTGCTTCGATGGCCTCCAGCTGGTGCTGCTGGTCGGATGAGAACTTGAACTCGAGCGCCGCCATGCTAGACCGTCCTCAATTCGATCTCACAGCCCATGCGCTCGCCGGCGTGCTTGAAGATCTGCACGGCGTTGAGCTTGAGGGTGTCGTCGAGGACGGAATCGAGGATGAGAACGCGCCTGGGCTCCATGTCGGCGATGGCCTCGAGCGCCTCAATGGTGAGGCCTCGGGACATGCAGCAGACGAGCTCGTCGCAAGCGACGGACCAGATGGGATAGCCCGCGGCTTCAGACTTCTCGACGGGCAGCGTGAGCTCGAGGCCCCATTTGAGCATCATCTCGAAGACGATATCCATATCGGAGCGATCGGGCTTGACCACGTCGAAGAGGAGCTGACCGGGCTCGGGCTTCTCAATGCCGGACTCATCGAGCTCGAACACACGGAAGCCGATGTCGGGAAGCTGCTTGGGTCCCTCGCCAAGCTTGAGTTGACGGTTGGATTCCTCGAGCTCGGTTTTGATTTTGTCGCCTGCGCGGCGAATGCGTCCTTCGCCTATGTCGCAGAGAGTCTCATACCCGTCCTTGTAGGCGTCGCGTTTCGGGTCACAAGGCTCTGGAAGCTGGACAAGGATAAACTGATAGCGATCATCTTTTCCGAGCTCCTGCAGGAACATGGCATGGGCGGTCGATGCTGAGCCTGAGAAAAAATCAAGCACAATATCACCCGTGCTTAGATGCTCATGTACGGTAAGGAAGCAAGCAACCGAAAACAATAGATAGACCGCCAGCACTACACTATTCCGAACC